>JADMIO012752694.1_pt1 | contig 142562 bp, 109 predicted proteins | sample 8958161 | NCBI WGS metagenome assembly JADMIO01 (sample SAMN16585339, study PRJNA669376) | soil metagenome | isolation source: Crop rotation soil | place: USA: Cullars Rotation, Alabama | collected 2011
GCCGCGACTTCAAGTCACGTGAATTCCAAGCTTCGGATCCCACTGTGCTGGAAAGGAGACCGAAGAATCCCGAAGGCCAGCGGCGCGCGCAGATAGCACCTGCATTTTTGCGGGCCCTAGATTCATACTGCTACCATGTTGGGCGAATCGATCTTCGGTGCGTGGCAGTTCTCTCTAGTCAGAGCGGGGAGAGGTGCAATTTTGCGGAGACCGTGGATTTACTCGCGGTGAGCGCTCGCGACGCAATCCTCTCATGGAACAGGCCGCTCCAGGATTTTTTGAGCACCGGAGGGGTGCGTCTCATGATCATTTTTTTCCGTAGTTTTCTTCTTCAGGCCGGCCGTCGTGTTCCGCTCGCAGTGCTCTTGATGGGATGCGTGGCGCTGCTCGAAGCGTCCGCGCTAACGCTTCTGATGCCGCTAATGGAACAACTGGGGCTTGGGCCGGTGAAAGCTGCGGGCCGGATTCAGAGCGTATGGCGGAGTGCCTACGCCGGCCTCGGCATTTCCCCCACCCTCGGATCGATTCTTTGCGGCTTTGCCGGATTGCTCCTCATGCAAGCGGCGCTGCGACTCACTGCCGATCGTGTTAAGGCCCACATCGAAGCGAGTTATACCAGCCACCTTCGAGACAAGCTCCACCGTGCATTGATCCGCGCAAAATGGCACGCTTTCTCTCGCTTGCGAGCAGCAGACCTGACGCGAACGCTCACCCAGGAGGTAGAGAGAGTGGGGCTCGGGGTGCAGCAATCATTGTCTCTGGCCGGGGTCATCCCGGTTGCGCTGGTTCACGTTTCAATCGCCGCCACGCTCTCTCCGCCGCTCACCGCGTTGGCTCTCTTTTTCGGCGGCTTAGTGACGTGGGGAATGCGCCCTTTGAACCGCCAGGTCCAACGTTCCGCTCAGGCCGGGCAGCAGAGTCGGAGTGAGATGAATGCTGTGATCGCCGAGCACATTGCTGGTTTCAAGATAGCGAAAAGCCACGGACGCGGCGACCATCACCACGCGATTTTCACGCACCTGACGCATGCCATCTCCAGGCACTTCGTCGAGACGAACCTCAGTTTCTCATCATCACGGGCTTTTTTCGAATTTGCCACCTCGGTCGCTCTCGTCGCTTTTTTATATGCCGCCACCGCTTTGTTCGGCCTCCCGGCTTCCCAGCTGGTGGTGATAGCCTTCGTTTTCACACGCTTAATGCCACGCATTGCGACGATTCAATCTAACTGGCAACGTTTGCTACAGTATCAGGACTCCTATGAGGCTGTCGTGAAAATGCAAAACGCACTCGACGAAGCTGCCGAGCCGGAACAGCCAGCTCTCTTAGAACCGGTGACATTGGAGCAGGAAGTTCGTCTGATCGACGTAAGCTTTCATTATGATCTGCACGGCGGGCAAGCGGCTGTGGAGGGCGTCAACTTCAGAATCCCAGCGCGCCAGACGACTGCGCTGGTCGGTCGATCGGGCGCAGGCAAGAGCACCATCGCTGACTTGGTGCTGGGTTTACTCAGTCCAACCGGCGGACGTGTTTTGGTAGATGGCGCGCCGCTTGAGGACGCGTTGCTCCAGCGTTGGCGGAAGGCCATCGGTTATGTGCCTCAGGAGCCATTTCTGTTTCACGAGACGATCAGAGCCAACCTCCTTTGGGCAAAGCCGGACGCGACCACGGAGGACTTGCAGGCCGTTTTGCGAACCGCGGCAGCTGAGGACTTCATCTCGCGCCTGCCCAACGGTCTCGATAGCGTCGTAGGAGACCGCGGAGTCCGGCTCTCCGGCGGAGAACGCCAACGGCTGACCCTGGCCCGGGCGTTGCTGCGCAAGCCGACGCTTCTGCTGCTGGACGAGGCAACGAGCTCCCTCGATAATGAAAACGAGCGTTCCGTGAAGGATGCGATCGACCTGCTTCATGGGGAATTAACGATTGTGGTGATCGCTCATCGGCTTTCCACCGTCCAAACAGCAGACCAGGTTGTGGTGCTGGCCGATGGCCGTGTGGTCGAGACGGGTTCACCCAGGGAGATGTTTCGCCGGGAAGACGGTGTATTCCGAAAGATGATGCATCTCGATTCGCTGGATACCTGATGAATGCCCTTTCACCTCTACGCCCACTGCCCTGCCTCCCTGCTACCTGGCCGGCAGAGATGCGCGTTCTTGCTCATCTGCTACGGGTGGCTCTCGGGACCGCGGGCGCCGTGGACGCAGTAGATTTCGCGAGTCTCGACGTCTCAGCGTTCATCGCGGTCATCGACTCTCACCGCGTCGGCGCCTTTCTACAGCATCGCCTTCCCGCCGAAGTCCGATCGGTGCTCCCCCCGGCGGTGCAGGAGCATTTGGCGAACACTGCGCGCAAAATGGTTCACCGGACGCTGGTCCGCTCGGCTGAGCTGGTCAGGATCGCGCGCCACCTTCAGGAGGCGGGAATTCGTTGCATCACAATCAAAGGCCCGCTGCTCTCGCAGACACTTTACGGAAGCACCAGTGTGCGCCACGCCGGTGACATCGACCTGCTGATCGACCCGAGCCAGCTTGCTGCCGCCGATCAAGTGATGCGGACCTTGGGGTGCCGCCGTTCCTACCCATCCCTAGAGCTGACCTCGCGGCAGTGGCGTTGGTTCCAGCAGAACAGACGGGAGTTTGAGTACGTGAACGACAAAACAGGTGTGCGAATCGAGCTCGGATGGCGACTCAACGGACTGGAGGAAGCGTCATTTGGCGATCTTTTCGCCCGCGGAAAGCGAGAACTGCTAGGGCCGCAAGAGTTGGTGCGGCTGCCTGAGGACACCGAGTTCCTATACCTCTTTCTCCACGGAGCGGGGCACGGCTGGTTTCGCTTGTTCTGGCTTGTTGACATAGCGGTGCACCTGCAGCGCCGAGAGGTGAACTGGGCAGGATTGATGCAAACCGCGATCCAGTTGCGGGTCGCGCCTCCCGTCTGGCAGGGTAGCCGCTTGGCCGCTAAACTACTTGGCAGCCGCATTCCCGAGTGTTTGTCTTTGCCCACCCGGTCCGGCGCCCACGTTCAGTGGCTTCAGGCTGAGGCGGAGCGCCTGATGTTCAGTGATGAAACTGCTCGCGCGAGCGCGAATGAGTTTTTGCGAAACATTTGCTACGAACTCCGATTATGGCCGCGCTGGCGCCACAAAGCGGCGGTTCTAAGGCGTCACTTGATGTCCCCTTCGTCTTGGGAGTCCCTACCGCTAGCCGAACCCTGGTTTTCCATCTACTACGCCGCTGCACCGGTTCTTTGGCTCCGGCGACGATTAAATTTCGGCCTTGCTAAACGAACCCAACTCACGAGCGACCCGACGCCGGAGAATGACCGGTCGAATCCCTAAATGTAACTACCGCGACAATTCCCCTACGACCCTGTGTCTTGGCCGCCTCCATCGTCGCCCGTGTTCCCCCCCCCCAACGTCTCAAGCGAGACTGATAGGCATGTCAGGGTTGGACTCGACCAAACTTCTTGAGAATTCGATTTCGTAACAACCGCTCGATTTTCCGTCGTGTTCATAGGGCGGGACGGATATCAGCATAAGCGTCCGTGGCAAGCCATTTTTGGGTCGAATGCGCTTTCACGCAAAATGCCGCTGCTCATGCTGTGACAAGGAGTTTCCTTTCGCTCAGGCGATCAACAAAGTGCGCAAGGCGAAGCCCACAACAGAGGACCAGTTGAAATTGGTTGTCCCAGGTTAGAGCATCGCCGGGGGTGCGAAGCATCCTTAAGGCCGCCTCCACTTTCGATCGGTCCGCATAATGCCAGATGTAACTTTCGGAAGGGTGGTGCTCAAGAAAGCTTCGGATCATGTCACAACTCGAACCAAGACGCTGTCGGAAATCCGGAGCAAACGGGCCTTTTTTTGTCCGCTGCTGAACTTGAGGAGGGAGGAAAATGCGGAGCGCATCTCGATAGAGGCTCCGGGGAATGCCCCGTTGGCAAAACTCGCGAAGTGGTACTTTGTAACTCCATTCCCAAAGCCGGCGGTCCAAGAGCGGCTGCGGGCTTTCAAGTCGCAGAGAATGTCGCGAGGCCCAGCGGCTGTTTCCCTCTATTTGCCCTCCATTTACCGCGGCTTGAATACGAGAACGGAAATCCTGCCATTGACCGTCATTCCGGTCGGCTGCCTGCCGAAGGTCGCTTAAATGCATCCTGGCTGCGAACTCCGGGTGAATGGGAAGTCCGCTCCATCCCGTCTGCTGACCGAATCGCCGCCGCGTATGCCAGCGGCGCAGCCACCGGGGGCTCAGGGGGCGCAAAACTTCCCCTCTCAAAAGACGAAGAGCGGGAATGCCTCGGGTTTCAGCCTGCAAGCGCAGCTGACGGGCGAGCGCGAGCAATTGCCCGGAACGAGCGAGATGCGCGAGGTATCCCGCGCCTTTGAATGAGGCGGCCATATCGCCGCCCATCCCCCCAAGGAGCACGCGGGCTCCCGTTTGCTCCGCAAGATGAACGAGTTCACGAGTACGATACGAAAATGGATCCGCTAGCGGTTCGTCATGGAGCTTGTAATGCTCGTCGTCGAGTTCCAGCACCGGAAAAGCGCGGCCGACGGCCCAGCGCGGATCCATATTTGGGTATTGAGCGAGCACGCTGCGGATGTATCCGCTCTCTTCACGAGCCCATTCCTCGCCTTCGAAATCTGCCGGTAGGACATTTGAGACCGTCTGAAGGCGCTCGCCACGCTGAGCCAGTTCGCGCGCGGCGAGACACGCCACGCCGGACGAGTCGAGGCCACCGCTGAGCATGGCGGCAATTGGATGACGCGACCGGATGGCCGACCGAACAGAGCGCTCAATCAGTTCGCGCAACGCTTCCGCATATTCCTCTGAGGAGCGCAGGCGCAGCTCGGGCTCCATCGCTAGTCGCCAATACTGGCGAATCTGCGGCTGTCCGCCGACTCGAAGCGTCAAAGTGTGCGCGCTCGGGAGCCGGCGAATGCCGTTATAGAGGGTACGATCACCGGGCGGGGAGATGGCGGCCAGCCTGCAGCCAAGCGTCAACTCATCGAGCTGCCGTGGCGCTCCAGGAACGGCCAGGACACCCCGAATCTCGCTCGCAAACGCAAATCTGCGGGCGTCGAGATGGTAATAAAACTCGCGCTGACCAAAGGCATCACGCGCACAGAACAACTCCCGCTTTCGTCGATCCCAGAGAGCGAATGCAAATTCGCCGAGGAGATGAATGGCACACTCGGTCCCCCATTTTTCGTAAGCACGCAGGATCAACTCGGGGTCCGGAAGTGGACCAGCGGAGACGGGGATGCCAAGGGATTCGCGCAAATCCCGGATGTGATCCAATCGACCATCGAAGGCGATCACGTGCTGGTCGTTGGCGTTGCGGTAGGGAGAAGACTCGCACTGGGATTCAGGGGTGATGCTGAGAAGTCCGTGGCCGAGCGTCACCGGTCCCTCGATGAATGTCCCGATGCCATCAGGAGCACGATGGGCGAGGCGCTGAACCATCTTCTCGATGATCTCGGGCTCGGCCGGCGCGGCGTCCAGGTTCAGAAATCCGGCGATAACGCTCATTTAAAGCGGCGCGAGCGAAGAGTTGGTGTTTGGCCTGTCAACACGGCTCGGCGAAGGTCGCTATGGCGGTGTGGGTCCGGCTTTCAACCCTGCCGGTGAGGATTTTGTCTCCCGCTCGAAGCCAGGCGTGCGCGGTAAAGCCAATTCCCTCCGGCCGCGCGAGTCCAAGGTAGAGCGTAGTGGCGACGCCTCGGCGGCGCAGCATCCATTTGGCCGCGATTGCTTGCGGCAGGCAGACGAATCCCATGGGAACGTAACGAGCCGCGGATTGGACAGCCCAAGAAACAGCCAACGCCAGCGTTCGCTCGGCGGGCGTAATCGTTGGAGAACTCTCCGCCTTCAGCTTTCCCAGTCGCGGCGCGATCCAGCGGAACGGAGCGAGAATGAGAAGCAGCTTTGCCCAGCTCAACCAAGCCACCGCCTCCAGCAGAAGCCATCGGTCACTCCAATCGCGCCGAAGGAATTTATGCAACCGACGCATCGTCAACCATGAGGAGATCGGAGTCGGCGAGATTTTGGAGAAAGGCGAGCACGTGCTGCTCACAAGTGGTGCGATCCACTTCAAACTCGGTGAGCAATTGGTCCACCAAGGCCGACACCGCCTGTCGGCGGGCGATGAGCTCCCAGACGCGAGTGCCGACCTGATCCATGCCGTAATAGGCTCCATTCGCGATGCTCATCAACGCGGTTTGATCCTCGATCCTGGTACTGACCAGATCCGGCGACTGTGCGACGAGACTGGCAAGATTGATGGCGGTTTTCGGCATGTGTGAAACGAATATAGGCGTATCGATGGACCCAAATCTAGGCTGCTGGCAAGCCGTCTTGATCCCAATAACCGAAGCGGGCACATCACTTCTTTATGATGCTCACGGAGTGTGGTTACCTAGCTTTGCGACAACTCATCTCGCCATCCGCCTGAACGGCCCTGGCGAAAAAGACGCCTTTCGATTCGCCTTCATTTGGCGAAGTCTTCATTAAGCACGTCTCCGAATTCCGCGAGGCGAAATTTTCCGTCATCGGGCCGGATTGCACGGATCACCGGCACTGCGGCAGCCACCCGACTGAGGCTCTGAAAGTGTGTCGTCTGCTGGCCGAGGCCTGGAAGAAACTGCGCCCGGTAGGTTTGTTCGAGCAGGAGGCGGATCCGCGAGAGAACCGGTTGTGATTCGAGCCGGATGTCACCAATGCGGTTGTCACTTTGCAGAGCGTAAATGCGCACAAGCGGCAACGCCCGTCGGCAAAACGAATCCCGAAAGGCGAGTGTGCGCTTTTCCAACTCCGGGCGAAGACGCGGCAAATTCTCCGGATCTTTGCCGAGTTCCCGCAAGGCATGCGGCCACAGCTTAAACTGCGGAAGACCGGGCTGAACCAGTGGCCGTCCGGCTTGGTCAAAGGTGATCACCGCGATGTCATCGGCGAGAATCTGAAAGCCGCGCTCGCGGAAATGTGCGGCCAGTGAGGATTTTCCTCGTCCCGAGTTACCGACGAAAACTACCGCGCCGCGTGAGGTGGCGATCGCGCTGCCGTGCAAAGGCAGCAACCCGCGCTGGTGAAGCAGCGCTCCGACCGGCGAGCAGAGCAGAAGCGCGCGCACATCGCTCTCAGGGACATCCGGCTCGCATTGCACGAGAATTTCACTTCCACCACTGACCAGATATCGCGCGACTCCGTTGATCCATATCAGCAACTGACCGGCCTTCACTTGAAAGCACGCGCCTTCGAATTCGCTGCCACCGAGTGTCGCGGGGACTTCCCCGAGACGAATCATCGCATCGACTGGCGCGTCGACCGGGGCCGCCTCCAATTCCGAAAAAAGAATCCACGAGGCTATCGTCAGCCCGTAAAGACGATATCGGTGCGGCGGTAGTTCGTCTTTGGGTGAGATCATGGAACGGTCGAAACAGAGTGCGTGAGCAGTGATCTTTCAATTCTCGAATCTCCCGGAAACGCGGGTAACTAATCTATTCTCCGGGGAAGCATCGATAGTGCTGCGAATTCCTCCGCTCGGCGGCGAGGAGAAGCGCTTCCGCGTCTTTTGAAGATCGCTAGTTCGCGGACCAACCTCCCTGCTGAACGAGGCCTCCGAGCGATCGCCGGGAATTACAGCGGACTGAACGTTCCAGGTATTTGAACGCACGTTACCCATCACCATTCAGTGAGGGACCTTGCTGAATCCCGCTCGCAAAGCGGCAGCCATCGCGATGCCAAACGGACCGAAAAGCGAAAGGCCGTAGCCGACGTAAGCTTTGGCATTTTTTCGCAGCGCTAGCGATTCCTGGAAGAGCTTGCGCGCGTCGGAACGTCGACCCGCCTCGAGTATCCAAATGCCGTAGCTGGAGAGCGTATGTGCGAGGCTAATTCGCACGGAGTGGTGAATCGGCGCCATTTCCGAGTCGCGGATCATGCTGCGATACCAATAGAGCTGCCCTTCGACGATGTACATTCGCCAGCGCGGCTCCCGGCTCATATTACCTGGATGAGTGCGGTAGCTGACGAGGCGGCGAGGGACGTAGTAAGCGGCATTTCCCGAACGCGCACACCGGTAGAAGAGCCATCCGCAAGCAAAACCTTGTGCGCCGTCATCGATGAAATCAGCCGTCACCATATTGGAGCGGAAGAGGGTGCAACTGACGTGCATCGCTTTGTCGATCACCGCAGTCCTACGAAAATCACTCAGGACACCGCGAGCCAACTGAGACCTTCCATACCGTTGCTGGTACTCTTCCGTCTCCGCAACGAGACGCCGACCGTCTTTGTCGATGACCCAATGATCGCAAAATGCCAGAATTAACCGACCATCCTCGACCAAGGGAGCAAGCAGACTTTCGATGCAATCGGGTTCCAGAATATCGTCGTCGTTTAGCAGGCAGAAAAATTGGGTTCGAACGCGCTCAATTCCTGCGCGCCAATTGGCAGCCATCCCGACGTTCTTCGACTGCCGATACCAAAGGACCCGAGGGGTATCGGCGAATTTTTGCTGCAGCTGCGGCGTCTCGTCAGTACTGGCGTCGTCGACTACAAGGACGGTTGAACTGGTGGTCTGAGCTAACGCTGCGTTAATCGTGCGTTCGAGAAGGTGAGCTCGATTGTAGGTGGGAATAACGACAGTTACTGCCGGTCCTTCGTCTATATTCATTCGCGCTGCTATTTCAGCCGACGTGTGATCGCGGTGGTAATAAGCTGCGGCAAAGCGAGCAGCACTCTCTTCAGCGAGAGCCGATTCAAATTGTCGCGCTCAAGATGGAGCTGCGGATGAACCAGTGCGAGTTGGCTCTGCTTCGCGCGTTCCCGCTCCTGTAACCAACGAGGGTTTCCAGCCAACGAATCCTCTCTCACGTACAACAAAAGATTTTGCGCGAACCACCATTTCACATCCGAGCGATTCCAAATCGCCCGGCGGATCGGATCAAGATGAACGTAACCACGCGCTGCAAACAGCGCGGTCCAAAATTCCGGCCATTGTTCGTTGATCTGATTCGGACCGCCTTGCAAAGGTATCGGCGCCGAAAATGCCACGACGGCACTAAGGCCAACGAGCGAGTCGACCAGAGTGGCAGCACTTTCCGCAGGCAAGTGGCCGGCCACCTCGAGACAAAGCGCGAGATCGAAGGAACGGTCCAATCGCAGCGGTTGCCTCAGGTTGAAAGGCAGGAACTTCTCTGCCGGAATCAGGAGCAGATCGCGATCGACGTTCTCGAGGTCAACACCGAGGACCTCCTCAATGCCATTTTCCAGAAACGCGGCCAGCCAACTGCCGACCCCACAGCCGACATCGACTACGGATCCGGGGCGGACGATATCCAGAAGCATAGGCACAACGACGTCCGCGGAGCGCCGCGACCCGCCCGAAGACGGCTCCAATGCGAGATAATACTCTCGACTGTAGGGAGCGGCTCCACGCTCCGGAGGAACGTAGGCGCTTGGAAACTGTTCTGCAGCTGGAGCTCGTCCAGGCACAAGCCCCCCGGAGTCGTTCGGCAAGCGTGTATTCCCCATTACGTTTATGTTCGCTACAGAAGCTCAACCAGAGGACGCTTGGTCAATGTCCATCCATCGGACGGCGTGTGATTAACGTTGTTGGCACAGAGAGACTTGCTGAAGGATATTCATGATGTGGGTGAACAATATCAGCAAGCCCTGCCCGTGAATAGAGAACCGCAGGACCCAAGACGGGAACGCTCGGAATTCCTTGTTTTCGGTCAACCCCTCATCGAACAACCGGAGATCGACGAAGTGGTAGATTCCCTGCGCCACTCGTGGCTTGGTACTGGCCCCAAGGTAACCCGGTTTGAAACCGGTTTCGCCGCTTTCAAGGGCGTGGAATCAGCTGTCGCGGTGAATTCCTGCACCGCCGCTCTGCATTTGAGCATGATTGTCGCGGGATTGGGCCCCGGCGACGAAGTAATCACTTCCGCGCTGACCTTTTGCAGCACCATAAATGCAATCATCCACTCTGGGGCGACTCCCGTGCTAGCCGACGTCGATCCGGCCACGATGAACCTCTCACCCGCGGAAGTGGAGATGCGCATCACTCCACGCACACGCGCGATTCTTGTCGTACACTTCGGCGGTTATCCATGCGAAATGGATGCGTTTCAGGCGATCGCCGAGCGGCACGGCTTGCAGTTGATCGAAGACTGTGCGCATGTGATCGAAGGTGAGTATGGTGGCCGAAAGCTTGGGACGATCGGGGATTTTGGCTGCTTTAGCTTCTACGCTACTAAAAACATCTGCACTGGCGAAGGCGGCATGATTCTCGCGCGTCGCCCGGAAGATATTCAGCGCCTCAAAATTCTAGCATTGCACGGAATGAGTTCCGACGCCTGGTATCGCTATAGCGACAAGGGTTTTCGGCACTATTCGGTGGTCGAGGCGGGGTTCAAATACAACATGATGGATCTCCAAGCGGCGATAGGCATCCACCAGCTGCAGCGAATCCAAAACCACTGGTTGAGGCGGCGGGCATTGGCGAGCCGGTATCGATCAGCCCTTTCGAAGTTGCCCATTGAAATCCCCAAAGACGCCCCACCCGAGCTCCGCCACGCCCATCACTTGTTCCCACTGTTGATTGACGAAGCCAGAGCCGGCCTTTCCCGTGATTCTTTCATCGAAGCGATGTTTTCCCGCAAAATCGGGACGGGGGTGCATTACTTGAGCATTCCCGAGCACGCCTACTATCAGCAGAGATTTGGCTGGCGGCCCGAAGACTACCCGGAAGCGGCTAGGATCGGCCAGCAGACCGTGAGTATTCCGCTTTCTCCTAAACTGACGGACGAGGACGTAGAGGACGTTATTTGCGCCATGCGGGAAATTGTCACTGGACCCTGAAACCTCTGCGAGAGCACAGATCCCGTCGTTCGAAGCCCGCGGATTGGTGATCGAAAGTGTGTCCAGCTCCCGAGCGCGCCAACCGAACCCTACTTCTTCTCCTCGGGGCGGCCGACGGCGTAATACGTGAATCCGAGTTCGCGCATGGTCTCGGGCTGGAAGAGGTTCCGGCCATCGAACACCATCGGCGTGTGCATCGCCGCTTTCACTTCGGCGAGATCGACGTTCGCAAATTCCTTCCACTCCGTGGCAAGCAACAACGCCTCGGCATCCTTCACGGCATCGAGCGGCGTCGCAGCAAGTGTGACTTTCGCCGGGTCGATCAGCTTCCACTCCACCGCTTTTTCCGCGCCTTTCGGATCGTAGGCAGTGACGATTGCGCCCTCTGCGACAAGCCGGTTGACGAGCTCGATGGCGACGGAATTCCGCACGTCGTCGGTATCGGGCTTGAAAGTAAGGCCCCAGACGGCGATTTTCTTGTCCTTCAACACCCAGAGGGCGTTGCGGAGCTTCTCGATATAACGGTCGAGCATCTTCTCGTTAATACGTTCCACCTCTTCGAGCAGCGTGAAGGGGAAGCCGAGCTGGCGGCTGATCGCGATGAAGGCTTTGACGTCTTTCGGGAAGCAGGAACCGCCGTACCCGAGGCCAGCGTTGAGGAAATTCCGTCCGATCCGGCGATCCATGCCGATGCCATCAGCGACCATTTCTACGTCCGCGCCGCTCGCTTCGCAGATGGCGGCGACCGCGTTAATGTAGCTGATTTTGAGAGAAAGAAAGCTGTTAGCCGCGTGTTTGATGAGTTCGGCGCTGTTCACGTCGGTGACGAGGATCGGCGCTTTGAAAGGCTCATAGACCTGTTTCATCAGATCGGTCGCGCGCTGATCGGCGCTTCCGATGACGACGCGATCCGGGTTCATCAAATCGGGCACCGCACAGCCTTCGCGGAGGAATTCCGGGTTTGAAACAACCGCGAACTCAGCGCCTTTGTTGTATCGCTTGATGGTGTCGCCGACCTTCTCGCCGGTCTTCACCGGGACGGTGGATTTATCGACGATGACGCGGTAATGGCCGGGTTTCAGGACTCCTGCAATCTCGCGGGCAACCTTCTCGATGTAGGTGAGATCGACGCTGCCATCCGCCTGCGGCGGCGTCGGGACGGCGATGAAGACGATCTGGGAGTTGTCGACGCCATCTTCGATGGAATTGGTAAAGCGGAGGCGCTTGGCGGCGACATTGCGATGAACGAGATCTTCGAGGCCAGGTTCGTAAATCGGGATCTTGCCGGCCTGGAGGGCGTCCACTTTGCGCTGATCGTTATCGACGCAGACCACGTGATGGCCGACTTCGGCGAAACATGCGCCGGAGACGAGGCCGACGTAACCAGAACCGATAATACAGAGATCCATTTTCGAACGTGCTTTTTGTTAAGTTGTGACCGTCCGCTTCAGCACGGAGGCTGTTGCGAGCGCGGGATTAAGCGCGACCCGACCCGGTTGCGCAAGCGATTGATCGCAAAAGCCATAATATCGGGTGCGCCACTAGGCGGAGCGATTTGCGGCCCGCGCGTCAACGATTTTTGCCACCGCCACTGCCGCTGAGCCCCTCTGGATCCAGTGCCAGCGGGATGCGGACCCCCGGAATGTCCTTCAGGGTGAACGTCAGCAAAAATCCATATTCTTCCGTCTGCTGATTTCCTGAGCTGCTCACCCCGCCGTTATCGCGGACGAGAAGGCCCAGGGACGCGATCCAGCTCGAAAGGTCGCGATGCAGTTCGTAGCGCTGGGTCTCGAGGGTGCTGTCTTCAAATTCATACACCTCCCGGAAGCTGAAGCCCCAATTGGAACCCATCCGCAGATAACCGCCGAAATTCAGGAGATTGCTGTCTTGAAACTGCGTGTTTCCATTGATGTAGCGGTGCCCGACCGTGAGCTGGAGGTTCTTGTTCACGAGGAAGCTGGTCGTCGTGTTCACCTCGGTGAAACCTTCATCGAAGACCGGCAGCTGCGTTTCCAGCTGGAGACTTGCCCACGGCAGCGGCTGCCAGCGCAAACGGTTGAATAGATTCGAAAAAGTGCCGTCGTCGTCGAGAGCGAGCATCCGGCCGAAGTCGGGGCGGTCGATGTTGATGTCGAAAAACGTGTCCATCTCCAGCCAGTTAAAGGTCGCGTCGTCGCGACGCGTCTGAAGGCGATTGCGGACCCCGAGGCGGACGATCGACCAGTTGTCGATCGAGTCGATGGTGTTGAACTGCGGAAAATCCAGCGGCGGGAGCTGCGTCGAGCGGTTGAGCCGATCGAACTGGAGAATGCGGTCGGGATCTTCGCCGGTATAGACGAAGGAGGCGTTCATGTAGGGCTGAACCACATGACGGAGGCCATCGAGCCCCCAGGCGCGCGACTGCACCTGCTCAAACGCCTTGGAAAATTTGAAGGACGCCTCCAGCCCCGCATTGACCGCCGGACGGAAGAGCGAGCCTTCAAGCCGCAGCTTCTGTTCGCTCTTTGAAACGGTGCGTTTCGTGGTGACGGGCTGGCCCGTGACGGGATCGATCTCGGTTGCGCCGGTTGCGGGATCGACGACATTTTCTTCGATTACCTCCGTGGTCGTGACGTTCTCAATAAAACCGCTGTCGCTGTAATAAGTCCCGCGCACCCCGACTTTCGGCACGAGCGACAGCCAGCCAAAATACATCCCGGGATAACTCAGCTGATGGAAAGTATCGGCGCGGGCGCTGTCGTAGTCCGGAAAGATGGAATTCTCAGCGAAGTTCCGCCGCAAAAATCCAGCGCTTGTCTCGCCATCATAGAAGATGCCGCTCCTGCCGAAGATCGGCTGGCGTTTGATATCGAGCGCCGCCTCGGGGAGCTTTTCAGTGCCATCAAAGTCTTCATTGAGCTGCAACCGTCCAGTCAGGGTAAGAGTGTAGTCCTCGTTCCATTTCGTCAGCGAGATGGCGTTGTCCGGGTTCGGATTCTGCCGGAATTCGCCCGGCGCAAAATCCTGGAGAAACCGACGGTCGCTCAGCTTGTTGATGTCGATCGAAGTGTAAATGTCTTCCGTCCAGTAGGTGCGATCCTGGAGCGAGACGCGGTAGCGGACGCTTTCAATCGGCTCACGGGTCAGCGCTGTTTTGTTCACGTCCGGACTGGAATCATCGATCACGTAACTGCGAAATCGCCCCCAACCTTTGCCCGGCAACTGCTCGCGTTCTTCGGCGTCGCCCTTGGTCTCCGCCACACTGGCGAGGCCGGTGGCCTTCGGACCGGAACCTTCCTGCCAGCGGGCATCGAATCCCAGTCCCACACCCCGTTCGCTCATCAAATCGACTCGCACGGTCCCGGTGATATTTTCGGCGAGCGGAAAATAATACTGCGTCAGCAGATAGGTGCCGAGGATGCTCGAATAACCGGGGGCGAGCGAGAATCCCTGCTCCTTGCTCAGCGATTGATATAGGTACGGAAACCAGAACACCGGCGTGCGCCCAACGTAGAGCTTCGCGTTCTGGAAAATGATCCGGTCGTTCGGATAAATGCGGATCGTCCGCGCCCGGATGACATAATCCGGCTTTGAAGAATCGCTGGTCGTGAAGACGCCCTCCTTGACGAGGTAGGCATTTGAACCCTGCGAACCCAGCGACTCGCCGCCGAAAGCAAACGGGGTGAAGTTTCCGCGGAAATCCGACGCGCGAAGGACTTTGGTTTCCAGATTATACAGCGCCCGTTCGCCGGTGAACTGCTGTTCTGCCCGGAAGATCCGCACATTCCCCTGCACCAGCACGTCCCGGGTATCGGGATTGTACTGCGCGTAATCGCAGTAGATCGTCGTATCGGCGTAGCGGATCACCACGTCGCGATCCGCCACCGCCACCCCGCCCTCAAACCGCGTCTCCGCCGCGTTGATCTCGATCGGCACGTCGCCAAAGCTGCCGAATTGCGCCCACGCACCACTGAGACCGAGGAGAAAAAAGGCGAGCGAGAACAGCAGACGTTGCATGGGCGGCGCGCACCGTATCGGAGCCGTTTTGACGTTGCCAAGTGAAATGACCCGGCACGGAGGTTCAAACCGGGCCCCAGCGAGGTCGGGACAGACGTGAGTTTAGGTTAGGGATGATTGAAAAAGCGATGGCTGGCAACATGGCTCGCGAAATGGTCGCGCACCGTCCATTTGGGTGAGGTCCTTGGATTCTCTTTACGAGGACTCGTGTGGGACGGCGTCTGCGGCCCCTGACTTCCGCTTTGTTTCCTCCTCTGGAGAAACTGGGGTGCAAGGCACCGATCTCGCTGGTGTTAAAAAAATCAAAAAAAGCTTCCCTTTGAATTTCTCAACGCTATTGACGCTGCTGTCTGCACCATGCCGCTTGAATGAGGGACTAGTCACATTATGAAAAAACTACAAAATACCCATCCGCTGTTCCGGACCTTTTTCACATCCAAGCTTCTGGTTGGCTCTCTGATTCTTGGGTACGCTTTGAACTTTTCGGCACTCGCCGCACCCACTCCCCCGCCTCCGGGCTCGCTGGCGAAATTGGAGTCCTACCTGAAGACCCCGATTACCAAAGCCTCAATGAAGGCTCTGACGAAGGCAATGAAAGCCGCGGTGAAGGCAAACCCGGACGGAGCAGCCGACTACATCGAAGCATTTATCAAATCCGGTCGTGAAGAGTCGTGCGCGGACACTGCAAAGATGATTGCTGCTGCCATTGCCGCGCTCGGCGAAAATCCTTCGGTAAAGCTTGTGACTGCGATCGTGGAGCGGGCAGTGACGGTATCTCCGAAGTGCGCCCCTGCAATCGTCGCGGCGGCCGTCAAGGCTGCTCCCGCAGATTTCGCTGACGAGATCGTCGAGATCGCCGTCGCGTCAGTGGAGAACCCTGAGCAGATGGTCGGCAATGTTACGCTAGTAGAAGCCATCATCACTGCTGCTCTTGAAGGCCGGGAAGGTCTCGACAGACAATTACTCGCCAATGCGGCGGATCGTGGCCTCGCATTAAATCCTTCCTCCTTGTTGGCGGGTGCCATGCCGAGTTCTCAGGGTTCGCAGGCAAAGGGCGAGTTGGGCGGGGTTGCAGCTTATGAGAAAAATCCCAATATTACGGCACTACTCATCGCCGAGGATGAAAGAAATGCGCCGGCGGTCAGCCAACCGTAGACGAACATTTGGACTGGGTGAGGAGGAAATCTAGGTTCAGACTTTAGGGTTTCAGTAAACGAACATGGGCAAAATGCCGCGAGACTAGTGCAGGGAACGCAAAATCAAATTCAATGAATCATAAACACGGAGATATCGCTCGCTTACGCAGCTTCACTACAATTGTCGCAAGCGCCCTGGGGCTCACTTCGATCCTTCAGGCTCAGGAATCTGCACGGCCGTCACTTACCGGCGCAGCAGCGTCGGAAGCGCGTCGACCTGCGTTTCGGGCGAAGCCGAACTATAATTTCAAGGCCGGTCCGGTCTATTTCGACCTGCGCGGCGGATTGGATATCGAGTTCAACGATAACGTAAATCTGTCCGAAGACGACCGCAGGGCAGACTTGATCCTGCGTCCGAGCCTCACTTTAAGTTCTTTTTGGCAGGTAACCAAGATTAACGCCCTGCGACTCGATATCGGTCTGTCCTACGCCAAATACATCAGCGAGCAGGGATTGGATAGTAACTCTGTCCAGATAGCACCCAACTCGCAGCTTTCCTTCGACGTTTTCACCGGTGATTTTCGGATCAATTTCCATGATCGTTTCTCGATCCAGCAGGATCCGCTTGATGAGGGACAGCTCAGCAACACTGGTGACTACACTCGATTCGAGAACAGCGCGGGTGTTTCTGTTCTGTGGGACTTAAACGATGTTAAACTCGTCTTCGGTTACGATCACTATACCTTCAAGGCACTCTCGGGAAACTTCGATTACCTGGATCGGGCGGAGGAGCAGTTCACCTTCTCTTCGCAATTTCTCCTGACCGACGCCACAACGGTCGGTTTGGACGCAGGCGCAGCAATCATCCGGTATGACGAGGATTATCACAGCGACGGCGTAAGCTACAATATAGGTCCGTTCTTCGAGACGCAGATCTCGAATTATCTTCGTCTCCGCATGACCGCGGGATACCAACAGATCAATTCGGAGGATGATGGATTCAATCAGGACGACAGCGACAAAAGCGGGCCTTACGGTAATGTCACTTTAGCTCATAGGCTCAACAACTACTATACTCAGACCCTCTCGGCTGGGTACGAGTCCCGCCTAGGTTTGGAATCGAACACTGTCGATATCACCTTTTTCCGTTATGTTGGAAACTGGAGGCTGAATCGCGCAATCACTCTTAATTTTGACGCGTTCTTTGAGGATTCCAGCGAATCGGGTGGCGTCGAGCCGGAAGATGCCCAGCGTTATGGTGCTGGCGTCGGTTTCGACTATCAGCTCACAAGAAAGCTGCTCGCCGGCTTGCGTTATCAGTTTGCCGTGAAAGATTCCAATCTAGCTGATCGCGATTACTACCAAAATCGGGTAGTGCTCAGCCTCGGCTACGATTTCTGATTTCCTCTAATCCTTCAGGCTGTTTGATGTTTGCTGCGCTAGTTCGGCTTCCACTTTTCGTCTCTCTATTCGTTCCACTTCTTGTCGGCGCACAAGACGTGACGTCCCCGGAGAAGCGCACGTTGAGTGCAGCTTCAACGGTGGCATATACGAACTCCATGGACGTATTGGACGATAGGCGGGCGCTGGGCGTCGGAGATCGCGTGAGCTTCCGGGTGGTGGAAGACCGCAAGGAACCGATCACGTTGACCGTTACGGACTCCGGTGAGATGGAGATCCCCTTAATCGGACGGGTGTCTGCTGCCAATAAGACCTGCAAACAGCTGGCGTATGCCATCAAGGCGCCTTTGGAGAAAACTTATTTTTACAAGGCTACGGTGATTGTTGGTTTGGATACAGCAGGTGCGGTGAAGTCAAAGGGACGAATCTACGTCACAGGCCAGGTGCATACCAGCGGCCCCATGGAACTTCCTTCGGACGAAGTGCTGACCGTCAGCAAAGCGATCCTTCGGGCAGGAGGTCTGGCGGATTTTGCCAATAAACGAAAGGTCCGCCTGACCCGAAAGGTGGGAAATTCCCAGACGGAAACTGAAATCATCATAATCGACTTGGAGCAAATTATGGAAAAGGGGCGTATTGAGCGCGATATGGTCCTAAAGCCGGACGACGTGATTAACGTCCCGCCGCGCGCGATTAACTTCTAACCAGGCTGATGATTGATGATCCCCTCGACAAAGCTCCCGCCTTTTCAGTTCGCTGGGCAGGTTTTGTCAACAAACTCTACCGTTATCGGCAACTGCTAAAGAGGCGGTGGTGGATTCCACTTCTGACGCTGAGTTTCGGCCTCGGAATTGCGGCTTGGTGGATTTCGACGCTGCCACCGGTGTTTCTCTCGACGGCGCGGATGATGGTTAGTGGGAAAATTTCGATTCCGGAAGGTGGCGCCGCCTACAGCGAGGAATTAAGCAACTTCTTTGGAACCCAGATCGAGCTCATGCAAAGCGGGGAAGTCCGCCGGCGCGCTCAGGAGCAGGTTCTCAGCCGGCATCCGGATCTGGAGCCCGTACCCGTCCAGCTGGAAGTTGCGCAGCTCCGGGGGGCTGCAATCTTCATGTTGAGGGCTACCGGCACAAATCCCCAATACACCCAGTTGTTTCTCGACGCCTGCCTGGACGAGTACATCGAGAGTAAGAGAGAGATGCGGTCGACAAAATCGGAAACTACTGTTTCCGCGATCACCGACGAGCTCTCCCGTCTGGAAAAGGAACTTCGGCAGGGTGAAGAGGAGATTCTCGCCTTCCAAAAGGCGAATAATGTCGGTTACCTGCAGGAGGAAGGAAACAGTGCGGGCAGCTACCTCACCGACTTGAATCGGCAGCTTGCCGATTTGCGGAAGGAGTTCGAGCTTCTCACCCTTCTGGACCTTGATCAGAATTTGGATCGGGCGCAAAAGAAGAGCGGCGAGTCCTCCAGCGCAAACGGCACAAGTGACTCCGTGCTCAGCGGCTTCGGGCCAGAATCGGAGTATTTGAAAGCCAAACAGCAGGTCGAACTCCTCAAAGCCCAGCGAGAGGATTTCGGGAAAGTCCTTCGTCCGGCGCATCCGACCATGGTGCAGTTGGACGACGAGATTGCGAAATGCGAGAAACTGATCGCCACCTTCCGCACTCAGAGCGTGGACCAGCTCAAAACCCGCCGGGAATCGATGAAGCTGCAGATGCAGAGCCTTGAGAAGGTTGTTAGAGAGTGGGAGGCGAAGACCATGGATTTGAGCCAGCGTCTGGCAGAATACAACCGGATCAAATCAAAAGTGGATCGCGCAAAGTCGGTCTATGAACGATTGCTAACGAGCCTGAGGAGCGTCGATGTCACCAGACGCATCGATCAGGATACGATATCCATCCTTGAGCGCGCCTCGTCGCCCGTATCCGTCCGGCCCGGCGTGATCCGGACAGCCTTGACCGGCCTTGGTGCCGGCCTGTTGGTCGGATTGCTCATTCTGTTCCTCCTGGATCTCATCGACGATCGGATGACTTCCTTTGACGAGCTGCAAACATATTTCGACGAACGGGTGTTGACCCAGATTCCCCAGGAAAGTCACAAGGGCGATCTCTCGCCGATCATCGAAAACGACCCTCGCCATGCTTTTGCGGAGTCTTTCAGGTCTTTACGGTCTTCAATCTTCTATTTGCCGGTGAAGGGGCAGACTCCAAAAACTTTGCTCGTGACGAGTTCCGTTCCCAGCGAAGGAAAATCCACGGTTTCAACCAATCTTGCGATTACGCTGGCCTTGGCGAATGCGAAAGTTTTGCTTATCGACACAGACGTTCGTCGGGGTGCGTTGCACAAAGTTTTCGGAGTGAGCAATGAGCATGGATTGGGTGAAATCTTGCGTAGCGAATGTTCCGTGAAAGACAGCATTCAGACTACCTCCGTAAGGAACTTATCGATTATCACGCGTGGTGGCAGTCTGGATCATCCCAGCGAACAATTTCTGAGTCCGACGATGGATCAGATGTTGCGCGATGTTTACCAGGCTTACGATTACATCGTTCTGGATAGCGCACCGGTAATGGTGGCCGACGATACTTCCAGCCTCGCGCCTAAAGTGGACGCCTGCATTTACGTGGTGCGCTTCGCATTTTCTTCTTCCCGCGTCAGCCGCAAAGCTCTCGATCTGCTAAAGACTCGTCAGGTCAATGTGATCGGGATTGTTTGCAACGATGTTCACGCTTCCATGCCTGAATACTACTATTACTATCAATATTCAGAGTATTACGGGGCCAAGGCAAAATCGGGGGCATAGCCCAAGGGAGACGGGTTGGATAATGCCCATGCATCTGACAGGCTCCTCAAAGGAGCCATTCGCGAATGTTGAAGCCGTCCTTTACTGCGGACTCACCAAGTGCGGCAGCTTGTCCCGACGTTTAAGGAGCTGCAATCCAGAATCCCGATAATTCCGGCCTGGAAACGGGGGAAAGTCCAACAACCCCGATTCCAAGCATTCCTCCTCCCCTATGGCAGAGCGGAAAAGTCGATTAAAGGTCAAACGAGTTCACCAGGTCGAATGGTCTCCACGCGGGCAACATCGACGGGAGACCTACATCGCCTGGTTCTGCATCGTGATTACCGCGTTAACGCTTGGGTTCTGCACGCGGAATGCACCCACGAAGAAGCGCCAGAAAGAGCCGGCTGGTTACGACGATTCTGCCCCCCCCCAATTCAGAAACTAATCTGCCGGGTAAGATTTTTCGCCGTATTGCAGAGACCTCTCCATCCCGGTGTCGGCAATCATTCCTCGTTTGGGAAGAGACGTGGTTCGCTCCTTGGCATCCTGCAACCAGATCCTCTGGTCCGCTTCTAGACTATCACTCGACCCGAACCAGTGGCATCGCCTGAACTGTCTCCCGTCCGAGCCGAAGACTTCGACCTATGGCTGGAAGCAGGCCGAACTGAGAAGCACTACTGGCTGGATCTCTGGCGCTACCGGGAACTCTTCGCCATCCTCGCCTGGCGCGACGTCGCCATCCGTTACAAGCAGACCGTCGCGGGCGCTGCCTGGGCCATCATCCAGCCGTTCCTGAGCATGATCATCATGACCGTGATCTTCGGCAAAGTGGCTGGCCTGCCGAGCGAAGGCACCGCGCCCTACGCCATCATGGTCTTCGCCGGTATGTTGCCCTGGCTCTTCTTTTCCAATGCGCTCTCCGCGTCGAGTCAAAGCCTCGTCGGCAACGCCAACCTCATCTCCAAGGTCTATTTTCCCCGTCTTATCATCCCCATAAGTGCCGTCGTCGTCGCCTGCATCGATTTTCTCGTCTCCTTCGTTATCCTTGTCGGCATGATGCTCTATTATCAGTTCGCCCCGAACTGGCGCATCTTGAGCCTCCCCCTGTTCATCCTGTTTGCTTTCATCGCGGCGCTTGGGCCCGGCCTCATCATCACGGCATTGAACGTCAAATACCGCGACGTGCGCTTCGTCATTCCGTTTCTGGTGCAATTCGGAATGTATGTCTCGCCCGTCGCATACAGCACCGATGTCATCAGGGCAAAGATCGGAGAAGGCTGGTTCCTGATTTATAGCCTCAATCCCGTGGTCGGCGTGATCGACGGCTTTCGTTGGGCGATCCTCGGCGGAGCCAGTCAGATCTACTGGCCGTCGTTTTCGCTCTCTCTTGTGCTCTCAATCATCTTGCTCGCATTCGGCATCGCCTACTTCCGGAAGACCGAGAAGACCTTCGCGGATGTAATCTGACGATGTGCTGAAAGCGAGCCGCTGGGCAACTCCAATAGTTCAGGTGGCCTCTGCCGCACGCTCCAGCGCAGATTTACACGCACTGAGGAGCGGGATGTAGGAAGTCTTTCCCAAATACGTCCTCCTTCAACTCACAGTTTCAGCTTTAACTCTCCCTTGTCCGACATCGTCATTCGAGTCGAAAACCTCTCCAAGCGCTTTCTTATTCGCCACGAGGATCAGCAGCGATCTGGAGATGGTCTCCGCCATGTCCTCCAGGACGCCGTGGCCAAACCGTTCCGCAACCTGCGATCCCGATGGAAGAATGGAAAAGGACAGAACACCGAAGGGATTCTTTCCTCTGGGTCAACGCCATCCGCGGCACCCACTTCCGAGGTGTTTTCTGCGCTCCACGATGTCAGCTTTGAAGTTGCGCGAGGAGAGGTGCTCGGAGTAATCGGTCGCAACGGTGCCGGCAAATCCACGTTGTTAAAAATCCTTTCCCGGATTACCGAACCGACCAGCGGCCGGATTGGAATCAAGGGCCGGGTGGCGAGTCTCCTGGAAGTTGGAACCGGCTTTCATCCAGAGCTTACCGGCCGCGAAAATGTGTTTTTAAACGGCGCCATTCTCGGGATGAGCCGGCTCGAAGTAATCCGCAAGTTCGACGAGATTGTGCACTTCTCGGGCGTGGAAAAGTTTTTGGACACACCGGTGAAACGTTACAGTAGCGGAATGTATGTGCGCCTGGCCTTCGCCGTGGCAGCCCATCTGGAGCCGGAAATCCTGATCGTGGATGAAGTCCTCGCGGTGGGCGACGCCGAATTCCAGAAAAAATGTCTGGGTAAGATCAAAGACGTGGCGCAGGCCGAGGGACAAACGGTTCTCTTTGTGAGCCACAATCTGGGAGCGGTGGAAGCTTTATGCGACCGAGCGCTCTATCTCGACCAAGGAAGGGTCGCAGCGGTTGGGAACACCGCGGAAGTTCTACAAGCGTTTCGGCAAAGCATGGATTCTTCTTTTTCGAACAAGCCGGCAGTCCGCGGGGGGCGGACGGAAAGCGGATACCGTATCTCAAGACTCGAACCATCATCAGCGTTGTTTGAACCCCGCCAGGAGATGGTATTTACGGCCCAAATTCAGTGTCCAGACGAGGATGCAAGCTGTCATTTCTCAATGCACATTCAGGATGAGTCGGACGTCAACGTCACCACGGTTTCGACGCAATTCCTTGAGCAGAGCTTCCTGAAGGCTGGCCGGAACGTTCTCTCGATAACTATTCGGTCGCCCTGGCTTGCTCCAGGAAGATATCATATCAACGCGTTCCTTTATCAGGTGGGCATACTTGACCGATGGGATGATGCCTGCCGCTTCGAGGTGGGAACGAATGTGGCTACGCGCGGTTTTTCAATGGTGAGCGCGGGGAACGCCGGAAAAGCTCTCTGCGATTTTACCTTGAGCAACAGTTTCCGCGAATGATCAAACGGCTAGCCCGATATGTCATGGCTCCTCTTTTGTGGAGGTATTCGTCCGCCGAATTGGGACTGGCAAACATTTTCTGGTCGCAATTCGGGGAGGACATCTTGGTAAGGAACTGTTTTCCAAGTGATTATCGCGGCACTTACGTGGATGTGGGTGCGTTTCATCCGATCTACCTTTCGAACACCTACGCGCTTTATCGGAACGGATGGAACGGACTGGCGATTGATGCAAATGAAGGAATGCGCCCATTGTTCGAAAAGTTCCGATCGCGCGATCAATTCGTACACTCCGCGGTGGGTATTGAAGGGCAAGTCAAAATGACCATGTTCCATCAAGGAGCCTTCAACTGTGTGGAGAAGCACGCCGACACTGTGCCTCCACAGTTTCGGAAGGATGTCCGTTCTGTCGTTGTCCAGTCTCAGAGACTCGCCGTCATCTTGGAGAAATGCCGAATTGAGCGCATCGATTTTTTGAACATTGATTGCGAAGGTGCCGACTTGGAGATACTCGAATCCAACGATTGGTTGCGGTGGCGCCCGCAGGTCATCTGCGTGGAAGACCACGATCGGGAATGGCAAACATCTGACGTGAGTCGCTTCCTTGAGAAGCATGACTATCAGATTTTGTATCGAGCGGGGCTTTCGTCATTGTTCAAGACTACTCGTCCTGAATAGCGCGATTAACCGCTCTGCAGTAAGCCGGACCCAATTCTCAGACATTGGCTCACCCACGAATGATGTCGCAATCCTACACGCCAGAATACTACCAATCATTCGCCGCCATCTCAAATTCATCGGCTGAAATCGTAGCCGGTTGCCTTTTTGACCTGTTATCTCCCAATTCGGTGATCGACGTTGGATGTGGGTTGGGACACTATTTACGAGCATTCTCGCAAAAGGGAGTTGGAACGTGTTGCGGCATCGAAGGTCCGTGGATAAAAGATGCCCCTGCCGTAATCCCGCGTGAGCAATTTGAGATTTTGGATCTGATGACCGAGGATCTCTCGGAGTACAACCCGGGCCGTTTCGATCTCGCCATCTCGATCGAAGTCGCAGAGCATTTGCCGGCGTTCCTCGGCGAGGCATTTGTCAAACTTTTGTGCAGATGCGCACCCATTGTATTCTTCTCGGCCGCCATTCCGCACCAAGGGGGAACGCACCACGTCAACGAGCAGCGCCTCTCCTATTGGATCCCCTTATTTGAAAAGGAGAATTTTCAACTGCTTGACATTGTGCGTCCGCGACTTTGGAACATCCCAAGCGTCGATCCCTGTGTGAAACAGAATGGGGTCCTGTTTGTTCATCATGACTACAAGATGCGTTGTCCGGAGGGCGCATCCCTGGAGGGGCTCGACCTCGTCCATCCCGCGATCTTTGAAGAGAAACAACAACAGTGGCTCAATGACGAAAGTCTGGGTCGGGTAATGGCGGGCAGGCGACTGACGTTCATTGTCTTCAAAGCCTTGCTTACCCGGTTGCGCAGTAGAATCAGCCTTTGATGCTCTGGTCAGGCGATAACAGCCTGTAAATCGAACTATTTTGTTCGCGCACTCGGATGAACATCGTCCTGACAACTTGGACCGGTGGAGTCGAACCGGGGTTCGACCGCTTTTGCAGGTCATTGTCCGCGGTTGTTCCGAATGCACATCTGGGAATCCTTACCCGTCCTTGTGATGCCAGCGGACTGGATCGCTACTTGCGCAGCATCCGTAGCAATTTCTCCCTTTACCCATCGCTGGGGCTTGAATGGGGCCGCCTGTTCTTTCAAAAGCGTTTCAGAACCTATGAATTCGTGTCCCGAACTTTGGGAGGAATCGGTTCTTTCCCTAGTGTAGGCCGGATCACCTCCCCGGCGTTTCTTAACTTATGCTGTGCCCGCTTTGTTCTTTATGAGCGGATTCTAAAGAGACTGCGTTGGGACGACCTCGTGGTTGTCAGTGACAGTCGCGACGTCATTTTCACCGGCGACCCCTTTGCGCACTGTGATCAATTGGTGTCCCTCAGTGAAGAGGATCGTTTGCTTCTTGACGGTGAGATTAACGAGCTCTGGTTTAGGGCTTTGATGGGCCGGGAAATGGATCCAGAACGGTGGCGCAACCTCCCTGTGATCTGTGCCGGAGTGGTTTTAGCTTCAGTTGAAGCAATGCTTCGATTTCTCAATCAGCTCGTAAATTCATTGCTGACTCATTGGAGAAGGATGGGCGCCCAGCCGTGGGACCAAGCGGCTCTAAACCTGTTAATCAGAACCAATTCTGGCGGGCACGCGCGGGTATTTTCTAGAGGAGAAGGTCCGATTTTGCACGCCAGCAACCGATGGAAGCAGTTTGTTACCCTGGATGGAAACCAGATTCGTTGGAACACTGGTGAAGTCATCTCCATCGTGCATCAGTATGACCGATTTGACGATCTTAACGCATCGATGACGGACTTTCTTGCCCGTCGGGCGGCGTACTCGGCGCCGGAGTGATCGCTTTTCTTGTAAATACCCGGATTACCGACGGAGCCATTTGTCAGGTTGATCTGTGCCGGCGAATTAGCCAGTCCGGTGTGGAAAGCAAGCTCTTTGGGCGGGAGTTTGCGGATGCTATCCCCCCTGAGTTGGCTGAACGTTTTGAACTCTCTACCTTGCGCGACCCTGCATGGTGGCGAAAGCGTGGGATTACGGTGGCAAGTTTTTATGCGATGAATACCTTCCCCAAAGAGGTGCTGGAGGCGGCGAGAATGGCTGGGGCGATAATCGTCCTGGAGGCAGATACCTCCGGATTTATCTCTTTCCGGGATCACCCGTGGCAACGGTTTCTCGAATCATGGGATGACCGCTGCACCACATGGCAAAAACTGCAGCGGATCAAGGCCTGGGCCTACGTGGTGCGCAAGACGCCGCAGATCATGGACGCGGTCATGATCGCGAACGCGGAAGAAGCGCACTACATCAAGGTGGAATCGCGCATGCCTGCGGTGTTGACCAGGAGATACTTCCGCCGTCGTGGACGGGCGGATCTTGCGACGAAGGTGATTGTGAGATCGTTTGCGGTGCGAGACTCCTTCCTTGGCCTGATTCCGAGCGAAAAGGAGCGGCTGCTCATCGTTGCTGGGCGAATGGCGGCACCGCAGAAGAATCCCACCTTTGTTGCGGCTTTGCTCGATTCCTTTTCGCGAGAAAATCCCGATTGGCGCGTTGAGATTCATAGCCGCGGTTCTTGTGAGATTTTGGAGCGTTTGGCCGGACGGCGAAAGAACGTGACCTATTCTGAGGAAACAACCCGGGACGCAATGGCGGAACGCTTGTGCCGCGCCAGGATCCTGCTCTCAGGGTCGCGCTTCGAATCCACCCCGATTGTCGGCCTGGAGGCGTTCTGCACGGGAGCCACTGCGGTCGCTCCTGCCCTTCCCGGCTGGCGTTCGCTCATTCGCGGGAGTGCTTTTGGGCGAACCTTTCCACCGGGGGATTCCAAAGCCGCAGAAAGCCAACTTCGACGCGAGGTTGAAACGTGGGAGGCGGGCGGACGCGACCCGTCCCACATTGCGGCGCGGTGGAGAAATGAGTGCTCCCTCGAGCACGTGGCAGAGACTTATTTGGATTTCGCTAAGACTCACCAGAGTCTGCAAGTCGGATCAGCGGTATCCGGCCTTCAGTGAAGTCGGTTTTTGCGTGGCAGGTTCGTCACCTTCTTGGGAAGGCGAAAACCGTTTTGCGACGGCGTCATCGCGTTGGTCGCGTGCTCTGTCTGCTGCGTGGAGGGTTGGGCGACCATTTGATGGCCCTCCCGGCTTTGCGCCACTTTCGACAGGAATTTGCAGACTCTGAACTCACGGTGGTGGTTGAAGGTGTGTGTCCACCGTTTTTCGAGGCCGAAGCAGATCACCTGGTGGTATTACGGAAACCATTGCGCTGGCGAAAAGTGCTGGCCGCACTCAAAGGGTTCGACGCCTGTTTCGTGAATTCGATTGGAGTGTACGACATTTGGTCTGAAGTAGGAGCATTCGCTTCTGGAGCCTGCGATCTGCGGGGACCACGATCAGTCGCCTTGAATGCTGATCAGTCGGTTTACTCCAGGCCTTACATCTTCGGCGACGGGCATGAGACGATTGTAAACTTTCGTGGTGCTGGAGGAAAAACTGGCGCTAACCACCTGTCTTACCCCCTTCAACTCCCCGGAAACCGCCCGGCAACGAGGGATTCTATCCGCGAGATTTTTCTACACTGTGGCTCAACCGCTTACGGCGTAAATAATCGGTGGGATATCGCCAATTATGCCGTGATGGCACGGACGTTGTTAGATCAAGGTTTTCGGGTCTGCGCGGTTGGGACCGAAAGTGAACGAACATTGCTCGGCGACTTGCGAGCGCGCTCGAACGGACAGGTGAATTTGCAAATCGACGTTCCACTCGCTGAGCTGGCTTGGGCGCTCAAAGAGGCAACGGTGGTGATCGCCAATGACTCCGGAATCGGTCATCTGGCGGCCGCGGTAGGCGCACCTCTGATTACCTTGATGGGAGGCACGGATCCTGGAAAATGCGGAGCGGTCGGCTCGCAGGTCACGGTAATCGGGCCCCGCTGCCCCCGTGGAGGATGCTACGGCACGCCTCAAGCCAGTGATTGCCTGCGCTGTGTGAACCAAATCTCCACGGACGAGGTGTTATCAGCCGTTCATGCGGTAATCGGATCAAGGCTCCGATAGAGGCGTCCCCTTACTTTGACGACTGATGCTCACCAGTAAGCTGGCAAAACTGGCGTCCTTATACCGGCTTCGAACCTCCATTTATCGGCACGTGCGAGAGATCCTCTCCGAAGAGGAGTGGCGTGGGCAGCAGGGGCCGTTTCTCCCTCAAGAGCCGGTGGAAACGATTCTTGCCACCGCCTCTGGCGTTCAGCTTGTCCAGCCCCGGTGCAACAATGGAAACGTGAGCGCGACTGAATTGCTGGTCATTGCCGCTTTGGTGGCGCGCCGGAGTCCGCAAGTGTGTTTTGAAGTGGGAACGTTCGACGGCAATACCACGCTGCAACTGGCGGCGAACTCAGCGAAGGACGGTTTGGTTCTTACTTTGGACCTCCCGGTTGATACCCCTCTTCCCCGGCAAATTGCAGAGGGAGACGGTCAGTTTATCAAATCTGTCGTGCGAGAGCAGCGGCGTTACCGTGATACGGCGTGGGCCAGAAAGATTATTGAACTATTTGGAGACTCGATGACGTTCGATTTCAAAGCAGCAGTCGGGGATACTTTTCTGGACCTGGCTTTCGTCGACGGGAGCCACAGCTACGAATACGTGAAGAACGACACGGAACGGCTTCTTCCCTGTCTGGCGAAAGATGGAGTTTTGATCTGGCACGACTACTGCCGAAGTTGGCCAGGCGTGGTGAGTTACCTCAACCAGCTTGGCCGCTCGCTGCCGCTAAAGCACGTTGCAGGGACGTCAATCGTATACTTGGAGCGGAACAATTCTCCGAGCTTTGAACGAGCCTGAAATCAGCATCATTATTCCTACCCGGAATCGGTGGAAGGAACTGGCGGTTTGTCTCGACGCACTCCGTGCGCAATGTGCAGCGCAGAGCCAAATCGAGGTGCTGGTCTGCGACGATGGGGACACTTCAGGCAATAGGGAGGAACTCGACCGCAGGTTCCCTTGGGTGCGATGGCTAGCCGGGCCTCGCCGCGGCCCGGCCGCCAACCGCAATGCGGGGGCGAGACATGCCCGCGGAAACTGGTTGCTGTTTCTGGATGATGATTGCATCCCATGTTCCGATTGGATCGCAGCCTACGCCGCGGCTTTCCCAGTCGCTGAGCAACCGGAAATTTACCTCAATGGTCCTACTTTCCAATCGAGTGTCCCTCCCTCCTCTTTATGGGAGGCACCTCATAATCCGGACGGGAAATATCTGTTCTCCTGCAATATGGCGATCCCGCGGGCATTTTTCCTCGGCATTGGGGGATTTGACGAACGTTATCCTGTGGCCGCACACGAAGACATGGAACTGGAGGAGCGTTTGAGATCGCTGCGCGTTCCCTATATTTTCGTTCCAGAGGCGAAGGTGGAGCATCCGCTTCGTCGCATCACTTCAGTCCTTAATTTGGTTCGTCGCTGGGAATCCAAGGTGATCTATGCGCTTGATCACGGAGCAACTCCGTTTCGAGTGATGTGGAATCTCCCCTGGCACGTGTTCCGGATTATTCAAAGCCGGTTTGAGACGCCGAAAATGACCGCAGGCGACCTGCTCGCACTCCTGCTGTTTGCTGGAGAATGGGTTGGCGTTCTCTCGCAAACCTTCCTTTGGACGTATCGCTGGTCACGGCGTCCCCGATCCCCATTCTGGACGCAGCATGTGTCCGCGCACGGACCGGCGCAGAAATTTGGTTTTTAGATCATAAGTCATGTCACTGAATCGCCGCAGCATCCCGGTTCAAATCGCGTGATCCGCATCGCCTATGACGTTTCCGCAGCGGTCCCCTATCCGGGGGCCAATCCACCGGCTTCGGGCATCGGGCGAGTCATTCGAGAGGTTATTTCCCGACTCGTCTTGATCGATGGGTTGCAGATCCGCGCGGTCGGATGTTTCGGCGGCGATTGGAATCCAATCTCCACCAGCCTGCGCGCCGAGGCTTGGGCGCAACTCGCGACCAATCCGCCGGTCGAGGCGCTGCGGGCTTACAGTCGGCGCACGGGCTTTTTTTCCGTTCTGGGCTCCGCTCTGCTCCACTGGGAGGCGGACTGCGCGAGGCGGAATTCCAGAGAGCCCATCCTGCTGCGTCTCTTGCGAAACCTGGCTCGTCGCGATGTCAGGCTGGGTTTTTCCTCAGACACATTTGACCTTTTTTGCGCCACGTTTCTTCCTCCTCCCGCATTTCTCGCTCCGACCCTGCCGCGGGTGTTTTTCATCTACGACGTGATTCCATTGCGTCTGCCCACGGAATGCGGGGCCGTTCCCCAGGCGATGCTTCGGTCCGTGCTGGATGCGATTGATCCCGTGCGGGACGTCGTTGTGGCCATTTCTGAATTTTCAAAAAAGGACTTTTGCGACTTGACCGGTTTTCCAGAGACCCGCGTCGTGGTGGCTCCTCTCGCCGCCTCCCCCTCCTTCCAACCAATCGACAGTGCCTCGGAGCTTGATCGGATCCGGCAATTCTACGGATTGGGCGCCGAGCCCTATTTGCTTTCCGTGGCCAACCCGCAGCCACGTAAGAATCTCACCCGCACAATCCGGGCCTTCTTTCAGGCGGTGCGGGCACTACCGCAGTGGAAGGGGAATCTGGTTCTGGCAGGAAACGACCTGTTGGGATGGGGTGGCACCGAGATCCGGGACGCCATTTCGGAAGAACCAGCTCTTGTGGCACGCGTAAAAAGCGTTGGAGCGGTCAGTGAGAACGATCTGGCTGCGCTCTACAGTGGTTGCGACGGCTTTATCTTCCCTTCCCTGTACGAGGGATTCGGGCTGCCGGTTCTTGAAGCCATGCAATGTGGTGCGCCGGTCGTTTGCTCGAACACGACTTCCCTCCCAGAAGCGATTGGCGATGCTGGCCTATTGGTCGATCCCGGTAATCAAAGCGAAATTGCCGAAGCCATGCAAAATCTGATCGTCCATCCAGATGTGCGCAGCGAGTTGTCCATCGCCGGCTTGGCCCAAGCCACCCGCTTTTCGTGGGAACGAACTGCGTCCTGTGTGAGCGAAGCCTTTAAACTCGCGATCACTTCGCGAGAATCTAAGGCGTCCGCTTCCGGGCCCTTCCATTTTGGCGAGCATGTCCCCCAAGATTTCCAGCATGCCCGAGGTGTCACCTCATGCGGGTGACCCTGGTATCCACCGTCAGTGGTGCCGCGAACGGTGGCACCGCAGCTTATATCCGCTCTCTCGGAAACGAGTTGGCGAATGCAGGACATTCCGTTTCTGGACTGAGTCGCCTGCACCGCGCGAACGAAAGGGGACCTCGATTTGGTGATTCGGATGTTTCGGACCCCGACCTGGGTGGCGGCATTTCGTTTGAAGGGTGGCAGAATGGATTCATCGGTCCCTCCAAAGCCATTCGCCCGCTCCTAGCCCTGCTGCACCACCTCATGTCCCGGCCTCGCTTCCATAAGCTGGCGACACTCCTCTTCCACACGGCTTACAAGGCGGCGCTTGATCGAAAATTACCCGCGAAAACGGAAGTGGTTCATTACGTCGGCGCTGGATCGGATCTTCTCGGATTTTCCGCATTGAGCGCTGCTCGCCGTCGCTCAGCGAAATTCACCATTACACCCTTCGTTCATCCCAATCAGTGGGCTGATAGTGTGCTGGATGTTCGTCTCTATAGGCGTTCAGACGCAGTTTTTGTTTGCTCCACCACAGAGCGCGACCATTTGCTCGAACGAGGCGTGGGTAGAGATCGTTTGCAGCTTACTGGCATGGCTCCCTCAGGAATCCTTCCGGCAGACCCCATGCGTTTTCGTTGCCAGCATGGTCTCGGTGAGCGCCCATTAATCTTGTTTCTCGCCCGAAAACAACGCTACAAAGGCTACCACGTCTTGCTGCGTGCGATGAAAGACATCATCGCCGCGATTCCCGACGTGTGTCTTGTGGCCGCAGGTTCGGAAGGTGAGCTGCCTTACCCTTCCATTTCGAAGGAACACTTTCTGGATCTGGGAGAACTCTCGCCAAGCCCACAAGATGCACAGCAAAAAGCAGACGTTCTTTCCGCGTGCGATGTCTTTTGCATGCCGTCTACGGCCGAGGCCTTTGGACTCGTTTACGCGGAGGCCTGGCATTACGGCAAACCCGTCATCGGGGGAATGGCGCCCGCTCTGCAAGAATTGATCGTCGACGGGGTCAATGGCTTCCGCGTCGAACAGGACGAGCGGCAATTGGCGGGACGGCTGATCCAGCTCCTGCAAGACGGTGGGCTACGGCACCGGATGGGCCAGGAAGGACACCGAATCCAGCAGGAGAAATATACTTGGGAAGCCGTCTTGCGGCGTCATTTGCAAATCTGGGCAGATTTGGGTGTGCCCGCCAAAAATTCATGAAAGCACTCGTTACCGGCGCTGCCGGTTTTATTGGAACAAATGTAGTTATTCGCCTCGTAAAAGAGGGTTGGGACGTAGTGCCGATCGATTCGTTGACCCGACGAGGAACGGAAGTCAATCTCAGCATGCTCGAGAGCCGCTTTCCGAAGCTCAGGTTTCGGAAGTGTGAAATCGAGGATATGGCTGCGGCAATTTACCGCGAACGGCCGGAAATCGTGTTCCACTTCGCCGCTCAAGTCGCAGTCACGTCCAGCGTCGAAAGTCCCACCCGTGACTTCAAGATCAATGCCGAAGGATCATTCCAAATAGCAAGAACCGCCGCTGATATCGGGGCTCCAGTGATCTATACTTCAACCAATAAGGTTTACGGCAACAATGTGAATGATGTCGAAATTGTGGAGAAGGAAACACGGTATGATTACGGGCCTTCCTTCGCCGGACGAGGGCTTCCCGAAACCTTCTCCATTGATGCCCCTCACCACACCCCCTATGGCGTCTCGAAGCTGGTGGGAGAGCTTTACGTTCGTGAGTTTGGTGGGATCGCAAACCGGTGCTCATGTATGTATGGTCCAAACCAGTTCGGAATCGTGGATCAAGGCTGGATGTCTCACATTGCCGCAAACAAACTGCTTGGCCGGCCAACTACAATTTACGGAGACGGAAAACAAGTGCGCGACGCCCTGCACGTTGACGACGTTGTTCGCCTCCTTATGCTTCAGGCACAGACCCTTGTCGGCAGTGAACGCACCAGATTCGCCGGCGAAGTCTTCAACGTGGGCGGCGGCGCCGCCCGCACCATCTCGTTGATTGAGCTTTGCCACCAATGGCAGATCAGACCAAATTTTTCTTCATGGCGCCCCGCGGATCAAAAAGTGTTTTACTGTGATATCGCCAAGGCAAAGACAATGCTGGGATGGGAACCCACCATTGGTCTGGAGGAAGGTTTGCTTGATCTTTATCAATGGACTGAGCGTATGCTAAGTGGCAAGGGCCAGCCATGAAGGAGCTGAGCGTCCGTTCAGTCACCCAGCTTGCGCTTGGAAGTAAAGCGGGTCTGTGGGCCTTGCAAAGGCTGGCGCGGCGTTACCCCAGCAGACGCTGGGTTCAACGGCTGTGCTGGCATGCGGGTCGCGGCGTGCAAGACACTCGGATGATCCGGCGGGTGATTACCTCGAAAGGATTTACGCTCAACCTGGATCTTTCTGATCACACCAGAAGAGAGATTTTCTTCTTCGGCGACTACGAGCGTGAGGTGACCGCCATTCTTTCTCGGCTGGCAGCACCAGGCCAGGTGTGGTGGGACGTTGGGGCGAACCTCGGATGGTTCACCATGCTGCTGTCGCGATTAGTGGGTTCCGCTGGAAAGGTGATTGCCTTCGAGCCAAATCCAGCCACCGCCGTCCTCTTGAAACGCTCGTTGAGTGAGGAAAGAATTTACAACGTCCTGCTCCGTGAATTGGCTCTCGGTGAAAAAAGCGAAAGCGCGACGCTGCACATTCCCATTGATCCTGAGAACACAGATGGCGGCCACGGTCGTCCCTCTCTCATCCGTCAGACGGACATTGCAGAATGCGAAGAACTAAATGTCTCAATTTCTTCGATCGACGACCAAATTGAAATGGGCGTCCCCTTACCGTTCGGCATCAAGATGGATGTCGAGGGTTTTGAGTCCGCAGTGCTGGCCGGTGCTGCCCGTTTTTTCACGCAAACCCCACCCGCGGTGATCATCTGCGAAGCCACCCATCGACCGGATGTATTGATGCGACCAACCGAGTTGGTCCAGCAGATTCGCGGCTTGGGCTACACCGTCTTCCACGCAGAAACACTGCAAGAGTATGATTCCGCTGAGCCGATCGATGGTTCGTGGTCGAAGGACTTTGTTTTCCTGCACACTCCCCAAATCTCGGGGTTGATTCAAAAGCTGCAAGCCAAGGAAACCGGAACAATTGGACAATGAAAGCAGGCAGCACCACGGTCAGCGTATGTATCCTCACCTACAATGAGGAAACACGTCTGCGGGACTGTCTCATCAGTGCAGCGTGGTGCGATGAGATCGTGGTCGTCGATGGGTTTAGCACCGATGGTACGGTCGCGCTGGCCCGGCAGTTTACAACGAGTATTTTTCAAAGCGACCTGCTCGGCCCAAAAAACCTTGGGGGGTTCGCAGCGCAACGAAACTTTGGACTGCAACAAGCAACCAGTGATTGGGTATTCTTCCTGGATGCAGACGAGCGTTTCACTCCTGAACTGGCCGAGGAAGTATCTCAGATCTGCCGCAGCAGGATTCCGAGCGATGCCGCGGCGTTTAGTGTGCGAAGAAGAGAACATTTCTTCGGCGTTCACACTCCCTATACTCACGGGGAAGCTTGGCAAATCAGGCTATTGCGTAAGGGGCAGGGACATTGGGATGGGCGTCTTGTCCACGAAGGATTGGTCCTGCAAGGGCCCGTAGCGCGGCTCAATGGGTGGCTGCTTCACTATTCCAAGGATTCAATTGCTGAGTACGTCGCCACTCAGAATCGCTACACTTCGCTCGAAGCCGTGCAGGCTGCATCCGATGGTCAGCCATTACCTCGATCGCCATTGAATGGGATGATCAAGACGTTCTTGAATCTATACGTTTACAAAGGCAGCTATCGTGAGGGTGCCTTCGGTCTGATCATGTCCCTCTTCTTCACCCACTACAGTTTTCTCTGCTGGGCAAAACGTTGGGAAATCGAAAAGGAAGCGGGACGTTTGGCATCTCCATCATCTCCACGCCAGGCCGCCCTCGAAAAACTGGCCTCGGCTTTTCATCCTCTGTGGAATCGCTTTTCCCCTCCTCGTTAGCACGACGCAGTATTCTTATGGTGGAGCCCAACGGCCTTTGTATTGCATGCGGCGACACAATCCGCGAATTGGTCATTCGCGGGGACTTTACAAGGCTTGGTGGACACATTGAGTTCTCAGTTCTGGCGTGCTCAAAGTGCGGCCTGGGCCTCACCTTTCCGCAACCGAATTTGGGGTACTACGAAGCGGCATTTTCAAACGGGTCTGATTCGGCGGAGGCGACTGACTTCGCCCGACTCCTCAGCCATGATACATGGAGCGCAGCGATGGTTGCCCAGCTTCTTGAGCACTATCGTGCTCCAACAACTTGCACGCCGATGTTCCTGGACGTGGGCTGCAACCTCGGAGCGGCGCTGGACGCCGCGCGGACGAAAGGCTTTGATACGCTTGGCATCGAACTTAGCCCAACCGCATGCGGCTTTGCGAAAGAAAGGCATAAGGTTTTCGGGGTGGCACTTGAAGAAGCACCGATCGCATCGTCCTCCCTGGATGTTGTTCTAATGAGTCACGTCCTGGAACACATGTCAGATCCGGGGGCAGCGCTTTCCATTGTCTGCAAGCTACTGAAGCCCAACGGAATCCTCGGCATTAGAGTACCGAACTACCGCGGCATCCTCCCTCGGATCATGGGACAGAATTGGATGGGTTGGTATCCCAGCCAGCATTACTGGCATTTCACCAGGAATGCGCTCTCAACGCTCGCCAGAAATTGTGGAAATCTAGAGGAGGTCATGGCAAGCTGCCGTGGCTCCGCCGAGCCCCGTAGTACTGGATTGAAAGGATTTGTCAAATCGATGCTCGCGCGAGCCTGCGCATCGCTCTCAATGGGAGACGAACTTTACCTGGTCGTTCGAAGAATCCCATAAAACGATTCCGCTAACCGTCGCATCTGCGGTTGAAAAGTTGCTCACCTCATCCTATAAGCGGCCGAATTGCCAACGATAGTCAACGCATTCCCTTGGTCAGTGTGTGCCTTCTGGCTCACAACAGTGCGGCCTATATTTCGGACGCAATCGAAAGCGTGCTCGCGCAGAACTTTTCGGACTGGGAGATGTTAATCTCGGACGATGCTTCCACGGACGATACCGGCGCCATCTGTAAGTCTTTCCTTAGCGATATGCGTATTCGCTACGTCCAACATAGCCAAAACCGTCGGCAGGCTGCAAACTGGGAATATGCAATTGAGCAGACTAAAGGCGAGATTGTCGCCACGTTACATGCAGATGACGTTTGGAAGCCTAATGCACTCGCCACATATGCCAGACATCTGCGCAGCGGATCGATAGACATGGTGTGGGGTGGATGGTTGCGCGTCAATGCGGCCTTGAAACCACTTGCACACCAACCTTCTCCCTTGAAAGCTCATACCTATCCTAGGGACGAGGCAGTTGCCGCACTTCTATGCTCCAATCCTTCGCTCCCCTCTGCCCTAGCATTTCGGCGCCACCTCTCGGAGAATGCCGGGATGCCAGAGCCCAGATACGGAATGCTGTGTGATCGCGAATACGCGTTGCGCCTTGCGAAATATTCCAACTCTGCTCGGGCTGTTTCCGAGCAGCTGATGCTTTACCGAGTCCATCCTAACAGCATCACCAATGTATTTACTCGGGACGGCAGACTCGCGCTGGAACTTGACGATCTTGAGACCCGGCTTCCCGCGTTGCTCGAAGGAATTAGTGGCAAAGAACAATTGCTTTTGAAGTTCAAAGCGAGCATCGCCGATTGGAACTTCCGTCAAGCTATGACTTTAAAGCTTGCGGGGGAACATGAGGCCGCCAAGCGACGACTCAGGCACGCACTTGCTTCAGATCCATGGCTGTTAACCCGCGCATCCTTCTTCGTAAAGTGGATATTGTGTCACGGCGGTAAAATTGGAGAACAGCTGCTGGGGCGCGTTCATGGTAGAAACGCCTGGGTTTCCGAAGAGAGTCAGTAGCTTCATGTTACCGTCCGTTTGGCTTCAGCGAGTGTGGCGCTGGTATGACCTTCTTCCTACTTTTAACTCGTTCTGGCGTGCATCTGTGTGGCGTCTTCGGGGAGCCCAGATTGGTTGCGGAACGCGACTCCCTCGGACAGCGGTCACTTGGCCGCATCAGGTAAAGCTCGGGAGGAACTGCATCCTGCAGCCGAATATCTTCTTCAATTATGACCACTATTGGACCCCCGGTCCCTCGATCGTGCTAGGAGACAAGGTATTCGTGGGACGCGGCGTGGAGTTTAACATCCAAGGCCGAATCGATATCGGCGATGAAGCGCTAATTGCCGCCGGTTGCATCTTCGTCGATCACGATCATGGAATCGCCGCCGCTGAGTCGATCGGCAGTCAACCAGTCGATATTCGACCCATCCTTGTAGGACGCGACTGCTGGATTGGAGCTGGAACCGTTGTCTTAAAGGGTGTCCACATCGGTCGTGGTGCAGTCGTTGGGGCTGGTTCTGTCGTGACAACGTCGATTCCTCCGTATGAGGTTTGGTGTGGCGTACCGGCGCGAAAGATCAAAGATCGCGTTTGATCCGATCGATGCCTGTGCGCCAAGGCTAAGCAGCCATGCATCCTTCGCGGCACCAACGATGAAGAGACTCGTAAAGAAGGCGATGAGATGGGCTATGCCGGAGAGCCTGTGGCGATTTCTGCGAAGCAGATATTTGCGCCGGGTGCAATCCGACTTTGCAAGCTATACCACCCGCCAGAGATTCGGAGGAGAGTATCTGCAGATTGAGGTCTCCGATCCTTTGGCTGAGGCTTGGTACGCCCACGGTTGTGAACTCAGTGAACTGCGGCTGCTGGAAGGGGGAAGGCTAAAGAGGGGTGCGCTGGTGTTTAACCTTGGAGCGCATCAAGGAATTGTCGCTCTGAGGATGGCTCAGATGGTCGGGCCTGAAGGACGGGTGATCGCGCTCGAACCGAACGGCTATCATGCGGACTGCGCCCGTCGAAATCAGAAACTGAACGGCATCGACAATCTCGTCATCGACAATGCCGCCATATGTGGGACCTCCGGCGTGGTTGCCGTTTCCAATACTTGGGAGGGTCAGCTGGTTGGCATGGGAGAGACAACGGTGCCGGCCACGACCGTCGATGACTTGGCAGAAAAGTATGGTTTTCCTTCTGTCCTTTACATCGACGTCGAGGGCTTCGAATGCGATGCCCTTGCCGGGGCGCGCCGCGTCCTGGAGAGGCGCCCCGATCTGAAGATCGAAGTCCACCCTGGATGCGGTCTGGAGCGGCAGCTGGGAAGTCTCGATCTTCTGCTGTCGTATCTCAGTGGTTACCGACTCATCGCCGTTCGCCCGGCCAGCACTCCGAAAGAAGCCGATCTAGTTTGCGCATTTCACAAGGGGTTGGAATGGACGCGGAGTCGCTTTTATCTGATCGCGCTTGCGCGCGACGACCTTAGGTTAGGCACTATACCACTTCCCCCTGATTGTTTTTACCACGGCAGCGATCCCATTCAGTAAGAGCAGCTCTTGGCAGTGCGCGACGGCCGCCCCTTGTATTCTTCTTGCCACCTTTCTGTTGAGCCTTGCGGGGGAGAAAAGACGCAAATCTTGGCGAAGGCTGTTTGCGTTGGGATTCGATTCATTCTCGAGGCCTTTGAAGCGAGCCAACGCCTGACGTCACCCGAGCTGGGTTAACTACGGTCTTTGGTCTGAAAGTGTTGCGAAAGCCAGGGAAAGATGGAAACCTCAGAGCTATTTCTAAACTGACGACGCGCTGCTGCCAAGGTTCCGGAGAAATAACAAAAATGAGATCGGTCGTTGCTCTGCTGCCAGCCTGGTTGATTCGAGGCCTCGGCAGGTGGCAGTTTAGAATCCCTCTGTTGCGCCGCGTTCTCTCGCTGGCCGCTGGATCGCTTGCTGGAGATGGGGTCATCCAGCGAGGCGCTGGCAAGGGGCTCTACTTTAATGCGCGTGGATGCAATCCCGGATATCTTACAGGCACCTCGGAGCCTCTTGAGCAGGAGTTGATTGTTCGCTACAGCACCGCTGGTTCCGTCGTTTACGACGTGGGAGCCAACGCAGGGTATTACGCGGTGCTGGCCGCAAAGGCGGTTGGCCCCGAGGGGTGGGTCTATGCTTTTGAGCCTACCCCCACTTTGGCCGAGAGAATTCGCAGCAATGCCGCACGCAATCACTTTCATCACGTGGAGGTGATCGAGATGGCCGTTACGAATGTGGACGGGACCGTCGAGTTTGGTATCGTCGGTGCGCTCAGCGTCAATAATTCGATCCATGCGGCGAGCGCGATTGGAAGCACGCCGGTAAAGGCTACCCGTCTGGATACATTCTGCAAAACCCACCAGGCTCCAGATCTCATCTTGATAGACATCGAGGGAGCCGAGATTGATGCCTTGGAAGGAGCACTGGGAACCATTCGCTCCAAGAGACCAGTTATTATGGTGGAGGTGCATTGGCGGGGCGACGCATTCCCAGCTTTTGTTACTCAGCATCTGCTGCCGCTGGGATATACCGCGACAACCTATGAGGGCAAACCCTTGCCTTCAGGTATCATCCGCTACCATGCGCTGTTGCTCCCGGGTAAAGAGATCGGAGAAATTGCTCAAACGCTTTGCTGAACTATATCAATCCAAGGAAGAGCCGAGAAGCATGACTCTGCGCTGACATGGTGCGTCTGGCATGCACGGGGTTTGTCTCTGAGGAAGCGGGAAGCGTCGCGGCGGCGAACGCCATTTTGTTGCGACAGTTGCTGGAGGCGAATCTGACGATCGACTTTTTTTCCAAGCCATCGTTTGTCGATCCACGACCCGCTGTGGGAGACCGTCGTGGATTTCGGTTTATCCCTGTGGTCAACTCGAGGTCGGATAGTATTCGGCGCCACTTGGAGCGCAAGCCGGTCGTCGGATCTCTGGCGTGTCGGAACGACGCGGCTTGTTACAATCGACTTCTAGGCAAGCGCCTCAATGAAGAACATCATGAGCGCCGCTACGATGCCGTTCTCTGGCTGGGGGATTACGCGCATGGGGCAGTTTCTGATGTCCCAACCGTCAGCTTTGCTCAGGGTGCTCCGGGGACAGATGCCCGTTCGGTCCTACGACGCCGCGGGGAGATCCGGCGACTTGCTGGGTGGCGTGAGGCTTGTAAGTGGGAATTGCTTGCCAGACTGCGTCTTTCCCGTCTTGGCCGACCCTCCTTGCGGCACAGCGATTATATCATCGTCGGAAGCAATATCTCCCGGGCGCGGCTCACGGGAAGCTACGGCGTGGAGCCTGCTCGCATCTCAACGCTCCCCTACCCCATCGATCTACAGCTATTTTGTCCCCAGAATGGTGAACCGTCCTTGAGGCCAGCCTCTCTCCGTCTGCTTTGGCTCGGCCGCATCGTGCCGCGCAAACGGCTGGACCTGTTTCTGGATGGATTGGCTTTCGCGATCCGCCACGGAGTCGATTTGACCGCAACCATTGTCGGGGCCACCGGCTTTATTCCGGGATATGAAAAGCTCATCCAGGCCTTTCCTTTTCCAGAACGTTTGACCTGGATTAAAACCATTCCACGGACTGACGTTCCCGCGCTCCTATTGCGCCACGATGTCCTCGTTCAGCCGAGCGAGGAGGAGAACTTTGGCTCGTCCGTGGCGGAGGCGCAGGCCTGTGGCCTTCCGGTGATTGTTGGACGGACAAACGGGAATGGCGATTATCTGTGTGAGCGGGATTGGCGCCTCGCCGATGAACAGCCTTCGACGCTGGCATCCGCTATCGAAGAATATGTGGCGCGGCGCGGGGGCCATCGATGGGGTGACCCACGCACTTCCCGAGCTCTAAGTGAAAAGAGCTTTGAGGTGAGAAGGGTCAGTGACCACTTGATTTCTATCCTGGAGAGCGTCATTGGCCGTGCGAGCAGCGGCGGAGGACAGAGACGGTGAATGTTGCGCTCATCTCTGCAGGTTATCCGCCTGACTTGGACGGGATCGGGGACTATACCGCCAGGCTCGGCGAGGTGCTTGCCCAGCGAAACGAAATCGCCAGGCCCGTGACAGTTTTTACCCGCTACGGAACGTCCGCCTCGACTGAGGGCATTCAGGTCATACCGTTTTTCGATCAAAGGTCGCCGTGGACCTTTGCCACATTGGAGCAGACTTTCGCCTCCGCTTTTCCGGACGTGGAGACTCCCGTGCCCGATTGGCTGGTTCTTCAGTACAACCCGTTTAGCTTTGGCCGGCGCGGTTTCTGCCCGTGGGTCCCGCGCACGCTCGCGCGAATCAAGCGCCGAACGACCGCCCAAATCGCAGTGATGTTTCACGAAACGACGGTTCCGAGATGGCCGTTGAAATTCGCGGCGATGTTTCTCTGGCAGTGGCCGATTTTCCGGGCCCTCTGCCGCCTTGCGGACGCGGGATTTATTTCGACCGAGCGCTGGAGAGCACAGACTAGCCGTGCAAATCCCTTGTTGCCGGTCCATCACTTGCCGGTCGGTTCCAATATTCCGGTGTGCAAACTGTCGCGGGAAGCCGCGCGTGCGCAGCTTGGTGTCGAATCGGAAGCTTTGGTTCTCGGAGTTTTCGGTAGCGCGCACGTCAGCCGTCGGTTGGATTGGATCGCCTGCGCAATCAGAGAGGCGCAGCAGCGTAATCGGGGGCGCCGCACGCTACTGCTCTATGTCGGGCCTCATGGGGCCCGGGTCCGGAACGTGTGCGAGGGAGTGGAGATTCTGGATGCCGGCCCCCTCCCCGGGGAGGAGGTCGGTTGCCGTCTGCGCGCCATGGATGCCATCCTGTCGCCATTCCTGGATGGCATCTCCACGCGGCGGGGATCGGTCATCGCCGCGCTTCAGCATGGGGTGCCGGTTGCGACGTCGGCGGCTCCGTGGACTGACCGGCTTTTTCTGGAGGCGCCGACCCAAGGGCTGCTGTTGTCCACGGCTGAAAACGCGCAGGATTTTGCTCGGGAAGCTGGGAATTGGCTGGAGAGGATTCCCGCCGATTTCGCCCGTCCGGAAAACGCGGTCTCGGTCTTTCATGATCGACACTTCGCCTGGCCGGCAATCGCCGAAGGATTGTGGACTAACCTTGCGCGCCACTCATTAGGTCGCGAGGCGAGAGTTGGCGGAAGGACGCGCACCATATCAGCGAAAGTTCCGGCACTTTTCCCTGCACCTCGCAAATTTTCCCGAACGGAAGCGAGAGGGGGACCCGCACCTTCCGATAGACCGCAACCAGCCTCCGTAACATTTATCGTTCCCACTTTGAAACGGCCGGATTATTTACGAAAGTGTCTCGCTTCCATCGAGGCGCAAACCGTCCGAGCGGGAAGAGTACTTGTCGGAGTGAAGCAGGAGGATGGATTCAGTCGAGCCGTGGTGGATGAGTTCGTCGCTCGCGTGCAGGTCCGGATCATTGAAGCGCGCGGAGTGGGCGTAGTGGGATCCATGTCCTCATGCTTGCAAGAAGCCGACGGAGACTTCGTCGCGCTGGTCGATGATGATGTCGAACTGCCTTCCGCATGGCTCGGCACCATGCTCGAACATCTGGAATGCAACCCTGACATCGTTGCCGCCGCGGGCCGCGACTTCCTGCAAGACCATCCCAAAATGCGTCAGTTCGAAAGTCGCGTCATGAATGTGGGTAGAATCTATTGGTATGGCCGAATCACCGGGGAGCATCACCGCGGAGCCGGCACTCCTCGAAAAGTGGATGTACTGCGTGGCTCAAACTGCCTTTTCCGCGGCGCATTCCTGCGAGAGACCGGATTCGAGCCGGGATTGCGCGGGCAGGGAGCTCAGGTGAATTGGGAACTGGCTCTGGCTTTTCATGCCATGCGGAAGGGAGCTCATTTCCTCTATGACCCGACGGTTGAGGTTCTGCACCACGCCGCGCCTCGACATGACGGAGACTCGATCCACCGGGGAACCTTTAATCCTTTGGGGACCCTGCACAGTGCCTTTAATGAAACCTTCGTGACGGTTCGCCACGCCCCCGGTTTGCACAAACTCACTGCGCTGAGCTATCAATTGATGGTTGGAAGTTCCCTGGCCCCAGGCCTTTTTCATTTTTTGAAAGACGTTTTCAAACGCGATCCAGATCAGGTTGCGAGGTGGATCGCGACATTGAGGGGCCGCTGGGAAGCTGCGCTGGCCGCAACTTTCACGCAATCGGCGCAAATCAAGACACCGTAACTTCCACGTTCGCGCGGGTCGTAATTTCAAAGTGATTTCCAGTTTTTCAGCGAGCGTAAAATCGGTAATGGCCTCATGGCCGCTTTCGCGAGGCCTGATGTCGCTGCGCGGTGACATCAAGATGCGGAAATACCTGCACCACATCGGGGTTTCTGCTGTGGACCGGATTGTTCAACGAAATCTGCCTCTCACTGTCCGGAAAGGGCCGTTTCGCGGAATGAAACTTTTAAGCGGCTCCTGCGGATCGGTATGGACGCCGAAGCTTTTGGGCAGTTATGAAAGTGAGCTTTCCCCGCTGATTGAAGAAGCGATCATTCGGTGTCCTGATGTGTTCATCGATTTGGGCTGCGCTGAAGGGTATTTTGCGATCGGATTTGCCCTCCGGCTCCCCGCGGCAAAAATCATTGCGGCCGACATCAACCCTTTGGCACGGAGGCAGGTCCGGGCTCTCGCGGAACGCAATGCCGTCTCCAAACGCCTCAAATTGCTGGGCTGGATGAGTCCCAGACGATTGGAAGCGGAACTGGTGCGCGCCTCCTCCCCTGTCTTATGGTGTGATATCGAGGGAGGCGAAGCCGGATTGCTCGACCCTCTGCGTGTCCCTTCATTGCGAAAGGCTTGGATCCTAGTCGAAGACCACAGCCATCTCGGCGGCGTCAGCGAGCGAGAGTTCTGTGCGCGGTTTGAGAATAGCCATCAAAGTTCAACGCTTCGCCAAACCCGGCGCGTCGCTCAGGACTGGATACCGGAGGAAGTCGCGGGGCTCTTGGGCCAGGACCAGCGCGAACTGGCCGTCAATGAGCTGCGACCTGAGGGGCAGGTCTGGCATCTCTTTCGACCTCGCAAGGATCCGGGATAGAGTGAAAGCCCGGCAAATTCTCATCGTCATGCCCCAGGCGAATTTGGGCGGCGGCGCAGAAGTGATGCTTCTGAACTTTCTGCTTGGCGCCCGAGTCTTTCGCCCGAATTGGACCTTCTCGGTTTTTTTCCTGCGTGGTGGACCGTTCGTCGCCCGGCTTCTAGAAGATGGATTCAGCGTATGTCATGTCGCGGCCGTGCACTTGCGAAGACCGGCAAGTTGTCTGCAGGCTCTCGTACAACTAATTCACACGGTCAGGAGGACAGAGCCATCGGCGATTATCTCTTGGGTCGCTTACGGCCAGTTGTTCGGAGGGCTGGCTGCCTGGTGGAGCGGAATTCCGGCATTGTGGTATCAGATCGGGACAGCTTCGGGGCTTCTCGATCGCCTCGCGTCCCGAATTCCCGCCGCGCGCATTCTGGCTGTCTCTTCCTTTATCGCCGTCCGGCAGCGAGACCTTGCACCCAAGTGTCCGGTGCTTCCGGTGCTTCCCGGAATCGATACGAATCGTTTTGCAAATCCCAGTACAGCGGATCGGGACCGACTACGGCAGAGTCTTGGTCTGCCAACGGGGTCGCCAATTGCAGTCATGGTGGGCAGGCTACAGCGATGGAAAGGCTTTCACACGGCGATCGACGCCATGCCACTGGTCCTCGCCCGCGTGCCTGAGGCAAAGCTTGTGATCGTCGGCGGAATGGACCCCTCAGAGCCCACCTACTTTGATGACTTGAAAAATCAAACCCGAACCTTGCGCTGCCAGGAATCGATTATCTTCGCCGGCATGCAAAATAACGTCGGCGACTGGATGGGTGCTGCGGAGGTAGTGGTGCATGCCTCCAGCGAAGAACCCTTTGGGATCGTTGCGATTGAGGCCATGGCCTGCGGCCGACCTGTCATTTGCGGCGATCGTGGAGGGGTGATTGAGGCGGTACGGGACCAGATCGACGGCTTCCACGTTGCTTATGAAGACACCGCCGGTCTCGCCTATTCCATAACGCGCTTGTTTCAAGATCCTGCACTTCGGAGGGAAATGGGAGAATCCGCCTTCCAGCGGGGAAAACAGTTCAGTCAAAGCCGGTACGCCGAAGAAATTTGTCAGGCGATCGAATCGACCATCAATGTCCATTAAGAACAAGTTGATCAGGATGCTGGGGTGGCCCGTCACATTGCGTTTCGGCGATCCGTTGGTGATGGATCGCTGGCGCTGGCTGAACCCGCGACTTCGTTCTGGACCGCTCCGGACCTTCGATGCGGGCTGTGGAAATGGGTGCTTCAGCTTTGCCGCCGCCGCGCGCGGAAATCAAGTGGTAGCGGGCTCATACGATACCCATTCCATCGAGAAAGCCTGCGAACGAGCGGAACTTTTCGGTTTGGACACGATCGAGTTTCTGACTATCGACTTGTGTGATTTGGATCGGCGAAGCGACGAACTAGGGACTTTCGACCAGATTATCTGCACGGAATGTATCGAGCACATTCACGACGACGGGAAGCTTGTGCAGGATCTTTCCAGACTCTTGCGCCCGGGCGGGCGCCTCTTTCTGACTACGCCCGAGTTGTCACACCGTCCTTTGCGGTTTGAAGAGAACCTTCTCACGGAACCGGGCGGACACGTGCGGTGGGGATACACTTCGGATGAGCTCCAAAGACTCTTCGCCAGCGCCGGACTTCAAGTGTTGGAAACCAGCTATACCAGCGGCTGGATTTCTCAACAACTGACCAATCTGATGCGGGTAAAGCGCGAACGTCTGGCCTGGGCACTGTCGTTTCCCCTGCGTGCCTTCCAAGGGATGGATCGGGTCAGCAACAGCATCATCCGTCGTCCCTGGTTCGGAATTGCAATCGTCGGCGAAAAGTCCGTGCATCAATAACTCTGACTTTTCCAGATATTACCTCGCAAAGGCTGTACCCAAAACTGCAAGACTGCGGTAGCAATGAAAACCTCGCACGCGGCAAGAGGGGAATCACACGAGTGGATGCTGTTCAATCGGCGACAACCAAACATATCCTGGCGTGGCTCGGTATAACGGAAGGCAGAAAGTAGCTCGGCTCTAGCCGGAGATCGAAGATGTTCGGACCGGGCGCATTTCGCCTTTTGCTCGCGCTGATCGTAGTTGCGCATCACACGACCCCCCTGCGGTTGGGCGCTTGGGCCGTCTATGTGTTTTTTATTTTGAGCGGCTATTGGATCGCCCGAATGTGGGACGAAAAATACCAGCGAACCCGGGCTCCCTCCTTCACCTTTCTAATTAGCCGCTGGTGGAGGCTCGCTCCCGTGCTGTTTACTACTCTTGCGATTACGATCGGAGGGTCGCGGCTCCAGCACTGGCCTTTGCCGCCATTGTCAGCAGGGTGGGCGCTACGGCAGTTGCCAATCATTGGGTCCACCTTCGGATTGCGACTCTTGCCTCCGCAGTGGTCGATCGATGTCGAGATGCAGTTTTACGTCGCGGTGTCTTTGCTTTTTCCCTTCCTGGCTGGCTGGCACCGCCGATACCAGAACCCAGTTGTGATCCTCGCCGGGGCGCTTGCCGCCTGCGGGGGGACGGTGGCACACGTTGCCCGCGGAGGCTCCCCAGACTTGCCTCTCCTCTGGCCCGTCATCGGCTTGTTCATCCTGGGCGTTTGGCTATGGCATTCTGGGTGGGAACCCTCAAAACATCTGGTCACTCTTGGCGGTGCCGTTTTTGTGGGCGTGTCTGTGAGTTTGATTGCCTGGCCAGAGACTCGTAGCGCCCTGGTCTTCGCCGGGGGCGACGTCGTTGCGCCGCGTTTCGCTCACTGGCCCGCTCTGTGGCAGGTGGCCGGGAGTCTTTTGATGGTTCCGTTCCTCGCCCGAAATGTAAAACTTTCCTCGCCACCCTTGGATCGACTGTTGGGGAATTGGGCCTATCCCCTCTACTTGTTTCACTGGCTGCCGCGCGAATGGTATTACCGGCACGTGGATTGGACCCTTGGAATGGGGCACAATGCGGGCCTGCTAGTTCTCAATGTCACCGCTGCGCTGGCCGGCTCGTTTGTAATCCTACTGCTGATCGATCGGCCCTTTGATCGGTTGCGTGCTCGCTGGGTAAATAACCGGGTAATCCATTCCGACTCTAAGAACATGAACATTTCCAAGACCAAAGAACTGCCCCTTCATTGTCGGGGTACGTTGAAGCAAACCACTCCATGGACTGGGCGATAGCCATCCTAATCGCGGCGATCGGCGTTTCGCTGGCCACGGTCAGATCGAGCTGGCTGGTAGATTTTGCCGTGCTGGTCTTCGTATTCAACCGGGGATTGCGGCGTATCATCGACTTTTACATCAATCACAACTTCACTCCACTCTCGCCGATCAGCCTGGTGCCGCTCTTGCTCGCGGGGGCAATGGCCATGCGGTGGGCGCTCGACTTCCAGCAACTGCCGCCCTGGGCTGTTCGTATCTTTGCTTGTCTGACCGGCGCCGTCGCCTACGCCTTCGCGATCGGATTTTTCCGCGTGCAGTTGGGCGCCGTTTACGCGCTGGGCGAAGTCCTGGGGCCGTTGGCGTTGATGGGTTATGCCATGGTTCTGAACCCTTCCGCTCGCGTGCGCGACCGCTGGGTCCGGAGTTTTGCCTGGGGAGCCATTTTCGCCAGCGCCTACGGATGGTATCAATACCTCACCATTCCGCCGTGGGATGCGTTCTGGCTAGTCAAAGTGAATTTCGTTGGTTACATGGGCATCCCGGAGCCGACCAAGATGAGCTGCTTTTCGACGATGGCGGAACGGGGGGTGCTGGCCTCCTACCTCGCCTTTGCCGTCGTGCCGATGATCGTTTCTCCGCGTTGGAGGACCTGGCTGAGCTGGCCCGCCGTGGTGCTGGTCTTCTCGGTCATTTTGCTGACCGCGTCGCGCGGAGGTCTGCTCATCGCGGTGATGGCAACAGTCATTTTCTGGCTGGTGAACCGCGGAGCAGGCAAAGGGCAAATCCTGCTGGCGACGGTAATTGTGGGGACCGCAGCTTGGTTTGGCATCGAGCAGATCCCCAATGCGCCGAAGGTGATCAAACGGTTCTCGACGCTGTCCGATATCGAGCGGGATGGATCGTACAAAGGGCGGGTGCATATCATGAGCGGAGGGGTGGGGGCGACACTCAGTAATCCTTTAGGCTCGGGTTTGGGGGCAGCGGGTTTGGGAACCCGCGTCAACACCGGCACTTTGAAGACGACAGCGGAGTTTGGGGATGCCGGATACTTTCAAGTCATCCTGGTTTACGGCCTGATTGGAACCAGCCTGTTCATTCGGGGACTCTATTTAGCTTGGAAGCGACTCAGCACCTACTTTCAAGTGCCCTCGCTCCGAAGCGATCATGTCCTTCTGGCGCGCGCCTTGATGGTGGCGACCCTGCTCTCCTGCTGGCTGGGAGATATGCTTACCGGTTTTTCTCTCTTTTGGCTGGCCCTCGGCTGCGGGCTGGCGGTCCGGCCGGAGGTAATCCAGAAAGTCGGGCGGCGGCTGGAGCAGAACAACGCCGTACCCGACGTGATGATCGCACCTCAGGCGGGATAAAATGGTCGAACCTTTGTGCGCGCTCCGCCCACTCGCTATAGCGCCTGCTTCGCGCCCGCTGCGAATTGCTTTTGCGATGATCAACTGCAACCGGCGGGATGGGAGCGCACGGGCGGTAAACGAGGTTGCGGAGCGGTTGGCCGATCGTGGACATCAGGTTCATCTTTATGCTCGAACGGTTGAGGATCTTGCGCTCGATAAGGTGGAATGGCACCGCGTGCCGGGTCCCGGCTGGCCAGAGCTTGCGGATTTTTGGACCTACCACGTCGCTGTCAATCGGATGCTCAAAAGGTCATCCAGCGGCCGCGAGCCAAAGATCGGCGCACCTCCATCCGGCACCTCTTCACCGGTCGCTGCCGATTCACCCCCGCGCTACGATATCATCCACTCCATCGGTCCGAACACGTCGCGCGCAAACGTCATCACGATTCAGAACGTTCAGCCGGCGAAGAAGAAGATTCTCGATCGTCTTGGACACTCGGCCAACGTGTCTTTACCGCGACGCCTGACGCGATCCCTTTACCTGAGCGTCACTTCCCGCGCCGAAAGGCGACTCTACACAGCGCGCCAAGTCCCGGCTTCCTCTCACCGCCCTCAGCCTCTTTTTCTCCCGGTTTCCCGAGGTGTTGAACAAGAACTCCGGGAACATTACGCGATCGGCAGCGCCAGGGTGCGAGTTATCCCGAATGCAGCTGATACATTCGTCTTCCAGCCTGTTGCCGATGACGTTCGCGCAAAATGGCGCTGCGCCAACGGCCTTCAGCGGGACGACTTTCTCTGCATTTTCTCCGGCGGCGAGTGGACGCGCAAGGGGTTGGACGTGGCAATTCGCGCGCTGGCGCTGATTGCAGATCCCAAGGTTAAGCTGTTTGTGGCGGGCGACGATCCCGATCGAGAACGTTTTCGGCGTCTAGCCTCCGATCTACAGCTTTCCGGTCGGGTCATCTTCGGTGGCTTCCGCACGGACATCGCTCTCGCTCTGGCCGCGAGTAATCTATATCTGTTCCCGAGTTGGTATGAGGCCTTCAGTCTCGCGACCATTGAAGCCGCCTCCTGCGGTCTTCCCATCATTGCGACGAAAATCAATGGCGCCGAGGATTTCATCCGGCCCGGTGAGAACGGCGAGTTTATCGTGCATGAGCCGGAGCAAATCGCCTCCGTGCTTCGACCACTGACGTCCGATTCAGCTACCTGCAAGCGAATGGGCATGGCCGCCCGGCAATTCGTTGAGAGAACCTATACTTGGGATCGCGTCACTGACCTGACCGAGCAAGCCTACGCGGAGCATCTTGCCTCCGGATGCGTGCACTGATTCATCACCTTCCGCCGGAGTTCATCTCCTGGCTGGGACGGCTTCAATTTCACATCCCTGCGATCGGCGGTTTGATCCGATTCGCCGGGCGGTTTGCGACAAGGGGTGTATGCACTATTCAACACGGACCGGGGAAAGGACTGCTCATTGATAACTCGCTTGGCTTTCCGGGATATGCGCTGGGCACCACTGAGCCTGAAGAGCAGTTGGCCCTCGAGAGGCTGCTAAGTCCGGGGCACGTCTATTGGAACGTCGGTGCAAACATTGGTTTCCATGCGATTCTCGGAGCAAGGATGGTGGGAAAATTGGGCCTCGTTGTCGCCTTTGAGCCAGTTCTGGAAGTGGCGGCAATGATTCGCAGAAATGCCGCGCTTAACAAACTGGAGCACCTTCAGGTGATCCAAAAGGCAGTCTGCGAATTCTCCGGTGAGGTCGGACTCTTTGTCGGCGCCGCCTCCGCTACGAACTCCATGGGCAAAAATCGGGACGACGATCGGCGCGTTCTGGTTCCCGCGGTATCCCTTGATGATTATGCTTTGGCAGCGGATCGACTGCCGAACCTGATTTCCATCGATGTGGAATGTGCGGAAATCCGGGTCCTTGAAGGTGCGGTGCAGATCATTACCAGGTGTCGGCCTGCCATTCTCCTCGAGAATCACTGCATGCAAACGGAGGTTACCGACTTTTTTAACCAAACCCTCGCGCCCTTGGGCTACCGATGGTTTGAGATCGATTTCACTCCGTATCGGGTCAAAGAACAACCAGTGCGGGAGCATTCCATATTTTCGGTTCCTCAATGAAGCTGCTCGTCGTGTCCCATTCCTCCGTGCGGACGGTGAATCGAAGAATCTACGCCGAAATCCAGCGGCAGACCGGCTGTTCACTAACGATGGTGGTACCCCGGGACTGGCGAGATGAGTTTCGGAATGTTGTTCAGGACGAGACGGAGTTGGGCTTTGCAGGAAGAGTGTTGCACTTTCCGGTTCGGGCGAACGGCAGCATCATCTTCCACCTATATCGGACATGCTGGACGACATTTCTGCGGCGGGAGCGATTTGACGCCGTCTATGTGAATCACGAGCCCTACGCCCTGGCGACCGCTCAGGTCGTGTGGGCCAACAGCCGCAGTTTGAGAGCACCGATCGGTTTTTATTCCTGTCAGAATATTGCCAAGCGGTATCCGCCCCCATTTTCCTGGTTGGAACGAATGGTTCACCGACGAACTCAGTTCGCCTTTCCCATTACTTCTGCCGTGGAGGAGGTCCTTCGAAGCAAGGGCTTTCAAGGGCAGGCTACGGTAGCGCCCCTACCCTTTGATCCTGATCTCTACCATCCTCGTTCATGCGAAGAGAACTTGCGGCGCATTCCCCGCCAGATCGGCGAAACGGTCCTCGGTTACGCCGGACGTTTGATCGAAGCAAAGGGTTTGCGCACTCTCGCCGCGGCATTGAGGTATCTAAAAGCTTTATCATGGAAACTGGTCGTGATCGGCAATGGCGAATTCGAACCCGTCTTTCGCCAGTTGCTCGAAGAAGCTGGAGTCCTGCCTCGCGTAGATTTCGTCGGATTCGTCGCTCACACGGGAACGCCGGCCTACCTGGCAGCGATGGATGTCTTGATCCTTCCATCGGAGACACAGAGGAATTGGAAGGAGCAATTCGGGCGGGTAATCACCGAGGCGCTGGCGTGCGAGACTGCGGTCGTCGGGTCGAGCTCAGGAGAGATTCCGCGGCTCATTTTAGAAACTGAAGGAGGCCTGTGTTTTCCCGAGCGGGACGCAGAGGCGTTGGCGGCCGCACTTCGGAGAATGATCGAAGCGCCCGACGAGCGTCGGATGATGGCGGCGCAAGGGAGAACGTGGGTCCACCGAAATTTAACGACGGCAAAGGTTGCCGAAAAAATGGCGGAAACCATCGAACGCGCGGTCGAGCGGAACACAAAGATTCAGGAATTGGCAAATGCCTGAACAGTGCTGAGTTCATGAGAGTCCAACCTGCCTTTCAGGAAAGAAGCGGCGTTTCCAAGGGAAATACCCCGGAGTGAAGGGCCTATGGAGCGGGATGGAGTGGTTCCCGGACTGCCGGGACGGAGGTTTGGACCGTTACTATTACGAGGAACTGGAGTCTTTCGCGCAGAGCGGGATTGAAGGAACTGCGTTGATTTCGTCGGGGGCAGAGCTTCAATTGCAAGGCATCTCGGTGAGGCCCATGGCGACGAAGGGCGCACGGCTTGTAACGCGCTGGCACGGGGCGCGGACCATCGCGCGGGCCGCGTTTCTCACTGGAGTCGATGTGGTGAATGCGCACTTTGCACTCTATGCCTTTCCTTATTTGCGCGAGATCCCGAAAGCGGTGCCCTTGGTGGTGAATTTTCAGGGACCATGGGCGGAGGAAATTCGGCTTCAACGGCCTGGATTCGAGGGGCGCTGCGCCGCGACGGTGGCGAAGCAGATCGAGCGAGTGGTGTATCGGCGGGCTGATCACGTCATCACTTTGTCGCAGGCTTTCCGACAGTTGTTGCATCGCATCTACGGCGTGCCGCTGGATCGGATCACCGTTGTTCCAGGTGCGCTGCATCTCGGCCGGTATTTGCAAACTCCCGCGCGCGACGAGGCACGCCGCATCCTTGGCTGGCCAACGGATCGTCCGATCTTCATCTCCGTCCGCAGACTTGCCAAACGCATGGGACTCGACCTTCTACTCAGCGCCATCGCGGAAGTACGGAGGTCTTTTCCGAATGTGTTGCTCCTGATCGGAGGGAAGGGTCCAGAGGAGAAGCGGTTGAAGATCAGAGTTGCGGAACTGGAGTTGGAACAGAACGTCAGAATGTTAGGATTCATTCCTGAAGTGGAACTTCCCACATGCTATGCGGCAGCAGATTGTTCGATCGTTCCAACCGTGGCGCTCGAGGGCTTCGGTTTGATCACCGCCGAATCCCTCGCCTGCGGCACGCCTGTGCTGGGTTCCCCCGTCGGCGCGACCCCGGAAATTCTGAAACCGCTCGATCCGAACTGCGTCTTTGATGCCGCCACCCCGGAGGCGATGGCCCGCCGAATCAGCGCGGTCCTTCGCGGCGACATTCGCCTTCCCAACTCCGAAGCGTGCCGCGCCTACGTCGAACGTTATGGTTGGACCATGGTGATTCCCAAGGTGCTCGCCGTCTTCAGCAAGGCGATTGAAGAGCGCCGGGCGTTGGCTCACAGGTAGCAAGGATGTCTGCCAGGCGCTCGCATGGGGTTCGGATGCAAAACCACCGGCCATAAATCTTGATTTCCACCGCTCCACCTCTCTCCGGCCACTCGTCTGCGACTGCCCCGTATCCTCGCGTCCTCTTTCTCGATCATGCGGGAGTGTTGGGCGGCGCGGAGTTATTTTTAGCCACTCTTGCCAAAGCCTACGGAGAAAAGTGCGAGGTTTTGTTGTTCTCAGACGGACCTTTTCGCCAGCGTCTCGAGGAAGAGGGAGTAAGAGTCGGAGTGATCGGCGCGGGTCGGAAGGTCGCTGGTGTCTTGCGGCAGGGGGGCATTGTCACTCAACTCCGTGCACTTCCAGGCGTGTTCGATCTGGCAAGGAAAGTGGCAAGGAAAGCGAAGGATTTTGATGTGCTTTTTGCCAATAGCCAGAAGGCTATGGCGATTGGCGCGCTTGCTTCCTGGTTCGCCCGAAAACCTCTCGTCTGGTATCTGCACGACATCGTAACGTCCGCGCATTTCAGCGCTGCAAATCGACGTCTCTGTGTGTTTCTCGGCAACCGTTTTGCGCGCCGAATTGTTGCCAATTCCGTGGCAAGCAAAGATGCGTTTGTCGAAGCAGGCGGGAAACCGTCCTTACTTTCGGTGGTTTACAACGGCCTCGACGCCACCGCCTTCGTCCGCCCGCAATCTGACTCTGACTGGCGAGCGTTGCGTGCAAATCTTGGACTTTCTGAAGCGCCGATTGTCGCCGTCTTCAGTCGCCTCGCTCCCTGGAAAGGACAGCACATTTTGCTGGAGGCGCTGGTCCACTTGCCGGGGGTGCAGGCGCTGTTGGTCGGGGCGCCACTTTTCGGCGATGAGATACGTTATGAGGCACAGTTACGGACCAGAGCTCACGAACTGTCGCTGGAGAATCGCGTGCATTTTCTCGGCTTTCGGGAGGACGTACCGGCGTTGCTTCACCTCGCCGATGTCGTAGTGCATACCTCGATCGCGCCGGAGCCCTTTGGACGGGTTATTGTCGAAGGCATGCTCGCGGGCAAACCGGTCGTGGCCACCCGCGCCGGGGGCGCGTGCGAGATCATTGAAGACAAAAGGACCGGACGACTGGTGACTCCTGGGGACCCCATGGAACTCGCGGTCGTGCTCGGGGAGTTGCTTGCAGATCGGGCGCGGACCACGGCGTTGACGCAGGCTGGATACGCGTCGGCGGCCGAGCGGTTTTCCGTGCGAACCATGGTCGAGGGAATCGGTCGGGCGATCACAGCGACAATTCCTTGTTCAGCCAATGCGTAGAATTGCGATCATTCACGACTGGCTACCGCTCTACGGAGGCGCGGAGCGAGTGCTGGAGCAAATGCTGCACGTCTTCCCGCAGGCCGATCTCTTCTCTATTATCGATGCGATCCCGTCCGAAGGACGCGGCTTCCTGCAAAACAAGCCGGTGCAAACTTCGTTCGTGCAGCGCTTCCCTTGGGCCAGGACCAAATATCGTTCGTATTTACCGCTGATGCCGCTGGCGGTGGAGCAATTTGATCTTCGCCCGTACGACCTGATTATTTCCAACAGCTACGCGGTCGCAAAAGGCGTGTTGACAGGCCCGGACCAATTACACATTTCCTATTGTTGCTCTCCGGTCCGCTACGCTTGGGACTTGCAGGCCCAATACCTGGAAGAAGCTGGCCTGACGCGCGGAGTCAAAGGATGGCTTGCCAAAACATTACTCCACTACATTCGGCTTTGGGATACCCGCACATCCAGTGGGGTAGATCACTTTCTCACGCTCTCCCACTATATTGCCCGTCGGATCAAGAAGGTTTACCGCCGCGATGCAACCGTAATCTATCCGCCCGTCGATGTGGATAAATTCCCCCTGGGAGGGGAAAGAGGCGCCTTCTACCTGGCTGCTTCACGCATGGTGCCTTACAAACGCATGGACTTGATTGCGGAAGCGTTCACGCGAATGCCGGAGCGTCAATTGAGGATCATCGGCGACGGCCCGGAAATGACGAAAGTGAGGGCGAAAGCTGGCTCCAATGTAGAGCTGCTCGGTTATCAGCCCGATTCGGTGATGCGCAGCCTGATGCAACAAGCGAGGGCGTTTGTCTTCGCCGCGGAGGAAGACTTTGGCATTGTGCCCGTCGAAGCGCAGGCATGCGGCACCCCGGTAATAGCCTTTGGAAAAGGAGGAGCCAGAGAAACGATCGTGCCCGGAGTGACGGGGTTGTTTTTCGAGAAGCAGACTCCAGAGAGTCTTGCTGCCGCTGTCGACCAGTTCGAGGCTGGGTCCGACTCATTTGATCCCGTCGTGATCCGGCGCAATGCGGAGCGGTTTTCCGTAGATCGGTTCCGACGTGAGTTTGGAGAGTTCGTGGAAAAGCGGTGGGACAATTTTGCGCCTCCCGTAATGGGCTTGGAAAAGGAAACGTGATGACGTCCGTCGGCTAAACGGAGCGAAAGTAAAGGGCATCCGACTACGATTCCAGCCACCTATCGATGAGCGAACCGCAGGCGTGTGCCCGACAATGCTAACGCATCTGGTGCCGTATGGATTCATCATGCAAAAACGCTAGCCACGTCATGGAAGATTATAAGCATCCGAGAGAGCGACCGCGACTTGAATTCATAGAAGGTCTTCGCGCTCTTGCTGCCCTTTTCGTTGTGATGAGTCATGCCGCGACCGTTGCTCCTCGATCCGGCCTATCGCTTCCATTTCGCGCGATAGTTCCTCTGTTTTTCTACGGGCACTATGCGGTCAGCATCTTCATCGTTGTTTCGGGCTACTGCTTGATGCTGCCCGTAGCTGCCTCCCAAACACATGAGCTGCGGGGCGGCCTGCGAGAGTTTATTTACCGGCGCTCGAAGCGAATTCTGCCACCCTATTACGCGGCCTTGTTCCTTTCGGTCTCGGTTAGCTTGGTCGCCAGGCATATGGCCCCCGCCAACGAGAAATTTTCGATAGGATCGTTTCTTTCGCATCTTATTTTAATGCATAACGTGAGGCCTGATTGGGCCGTGGACTACAACGGCGTTTTGTGGACCCTCGCTACCGAATGGCAAATCTATTTTGCCTTCGCGCTTTTGCTTTTGCCAATCTACCGGTTCGCTGGTATCGCGACAGTCGTCGTTGTTGCCGCGATTTTGGGTATCACGCCATGCCTGATGGGCTTTGCCGGCGATCTGGTGGGAGCATGCTACTGGTATATCGCGCTATTCGCCTTCGGTATGGCCGGCGCTCATTACCGCTTTCAGCCGCGGGCTAGGGCATGGATCGCCCGCCACGTAACCACATCGCTTATTGTGACAGCCACTCTACTCGCAATTGCGATGGCCTATGTGCCTTACTCTCGCACATGGCAAGAAATGCTTTACCTCGACATCCTGTTCGGAGCGGCAACCGCAATCTTAATTCTCTATTGCACCGCCGAGGGTGACTCCGCCATCACACGATTGTTAGCTTGCCAGCCGCTTAGAAAGTTGGGTCTTTTCTCATACAGCCTTTACCTCGTGCACATGCCGATAATCTCGACGATAGACTGGTGTATTAAACGGATGCACCCGAGCGACAATCTGCTGTTCGTCTGCCAGTTCGCCGTCGTGATCCCAGCAACGATAGCCCTATCATATCTCTTTTTCATAATCTTTGAAAGACCGTTTTTGACAGATGGTTCCAAGCTCCGGGTCAGGGCATGAGTTGAATAATCGCCCTCGTCTGGTACCCCGCTCACCGATTTAGGTGGAGCGAAAAAGGGCGGCCACCAGCGACGCTAGTGCCACTTTGGCTTTGTAATACTTCCTGTGCATATCATCTGCCGTAAGATCAGCGCACTCCGGGTGATCGACTTCACCAAGCTGGGCGTGGCAACTCCGTGGACCTGCTGGCATTTGAGGCTAAAAGTCAATAAGGCAGGCGTTTATTATGCAACTGGCTGGATCTTCCGGTACGACGGCCAGCTCAACGCTCCCTAAAATCTCGGGGATCTAAGACCTTCTCCGCTCCTGCTCACACCGCAGTCCGTGGCGGGAAGATCATCTGCCATGCAGTTTGAGAGATGATCCCGAGGTCCACAGCTAGTGACCAGTTTTCGAGGTATTGCGTATCAGCTTCAAGCCGGGAGGCAATCGCGTCGGGAGTTGTTGCTTCCCCTCGGAAGCCGCGGATCTGCGCCAGGCCTGTGATGCCGGGTCGGACAAAGGCGCGAATCTGGTAGTTGGCAAGAAGTTGTGCAAATTGCCGATTGTGCTCGAGCAAATGCGGTCGCGGACCGACGACACTCATTTCGGCCCGCAGCACATTGATAAACTGAGGAAGTTCGTCGATGCTCAGCTTCCGTAGCCACGCGCCGGCGGGAAAAATCCGCGGGTCACCTGCGGTTGCCTGCTGGTTCACATCGAAGTCACCCACGTGCATGGTGCGAAATTTGATGATCTCAAAAGGTCGGTTCTGGATTCCCGCACGGGTTTGCCGGTAGAATAACGGGCCGGCTGACTGTGCGCGATGCAAAACCCAGACGATCAGTCCCATCCACGGTAGAACGAGCAAAACCACGGGTAGCGCCACGGCGAGATCGAGCCCGCGCTTCAGCAGCCGGTTGAGTGGATTCTCCAGCGGTTCCTGGCGTAAGGTAATGAACTGGAGCCCATCGTCTTCAAGGTGAATCGGCGGGTGATGCAGCCGTTCCTCCAAGTCGCTTAAAATCATGAGTCGCACTCCCTGACGGTTACAAACGGTGATCAGGTGCGAGTAGGCATTCAACACGAGAGGGAGGCCGAGCAGGATGACTTGCGAGATCGAGTGCTCCGCGAGCACCTGCTCGATTTCATCAGGGCGGCCGAGGACCGGCAGCCCATGCACCCTGTCCTCGAGATGTTCGTCGCAAAGCACACCGATGGGTTGAAACCCGAACTCGGCTTTGCGATGGAGCCAGGGCTGCAAAATGGGGATTTTCGCAGAGGGCCCCACGAGCAGGGTCTTCTGCACGCGGACCCCGCGGAAAATGTGACGCGCCATCCATCGCGGCAGATACCGGTTCGCGAGGAGAAGCGTGGGATAGAGAAATGCCACGAAAATCGCCAGAAAAACCCGCGAGAGCGTAGCGTCCTTGAGCAAGGTAACGAAGAGCACTAGAGCAACCGTGACCGCGACGATCTGCCGGAACGCGAGACGGTGCAGCTTGAGCAGACTGTCCTCGAAGATGCAGGCGCGAATCAGCAGCTTGTCTCTGCTGAGCGCCTCGACCGCTAACGCGACGGCCACGATTCCGGCATACAGTGTGTAGCGGCTTAGATCAAGCTGGCCGCGCGCATGGAAATACCCGAGGACGAGACCCGCGTAGAGATACAGAGCAATTGTGGTCTGGGCAACGATCAAAAGGCTATGCAGTCCCCCCGTGCGTTGCGAGATCATGCCTGGCTCATGCTCGATTTCTGGGTTCCGCTACTCCCTCCTGCACCACCTGTGGAGGCGAGGAGCCCATGGGCACGGGCGGGCGCTGGGACCGATCTTTCGAGTAGGTCCCTTTCGTAATATTTCGGGATGAGTTCAGCCATTTTTCTTCGCTCCGGTGCTAGCGGGAGCGGCTTGCCCGATCCATTACCGGTTTTTTCCTGCGCATGAAACCTCCATGTTGTCCCAGTTAAAGCCGTCCACCTTCCGCCGAAGGGCACGTGCGGATCTGCCGGTCGCCACCCGAGTGTGTGTCCTCGGGGTTTGCCTCCTGGGTGTTCTCCTCGGAGGCACGGCGCAACGCTGGAGCCAGGGAACAATGCTCATTTTGATCAGCCTCCTCGTTTTATTCAATCCGCCACGGCGTTGGCCGGAGCGCGGAATTCTTCTCGTCCTCGCCGGCTTCCTCGGGCTCTTTCTGCTCGGGTTCGCGCCGGCGAACTGGGTGACCACACCGCAATGGCGGCAGGATTTTGTGAACTCGGGAGGTATCCTGCCAGACACTCTTTCCGCACAGCCGTGGCTTAGCTTCGAAGGGCTCGTTCTCTTTTGCGGCGCAGCGCTCTGGCTTTGCTGGTTGAATGCGCAGGTTTGGCCGGCAAGCGTCCGCGCAGGATTGATCCGCGGCTTCGGCGCTGGCGTGGTGTTTTTCGCCGTCCTCGCGCTCGTATTGAATTTTTGGAAAGCGAACCCGCCCTTCTGGGCGGCGCCACAGGGCTTCGGTCCGTTCCCCAATCGCAATCACACCAGCGATTTCCTCGCTCTCGGCGGCATCGTTGCGCTCGCTTGTGCGCACGATCGCTGGCGCCACCGCGGCCCGACGTGTTTCTTCTGGATCGCCGGTTGGGCGACGATCCTCGCCGCCTTGGTCACCAACGGCTCGCGCGCCGGCATCGTGCTGCTGCTGGGTGGGGCGGCCGGGTGGCTTGCGCTTCTTTGCTGGTTCTCTGGATCGAAGCGGCGGTTTGCGATCGTGGCCTCGGTGTTCGTGATCCTGTTCTCGGTTTTTCTGCTCTTTGGCGGCGGACTCCTTGATCGTTTCAAAAACGAGTTCGGCCCCCAGCAGGGGTTCTTTGGCTTCCGCGGCCTGATATTTCGCGATACACTGCGGATGATCTCCGATTCCCCGTGGCTTGGCGTCGGGGTTGGAAATTTTAGGCCCGTCTTCTCCGCTTTCCGTCAGGACTCGGTCGTAGGATCCGTCATCAACCACCCCGAGAGTGACTGGCTTTGGCTGGCTGCCGAACTCGGCTGGTCGGGCCTCGTGTTTATCTCCGCCGGTGTCTTCCTCCTTCTGGCGCGGGCTTTCCCTTTTCGCAGCAATACAGAACGGCACCTGCGCGCCTGCGCATGGGTTGCGGCGGTAGCCTTTGCATTGCATGGCTTCGTTGATGTCGCAGGCCATCGCCTTGGCGCGGCGCTTCCGGCGATATTTCTGGCGTGCGTGGCGGCCGGGCGAGGCCCGGCCATTAACGGCATTGGATCACCCTCGGAGCCAGCAGCGCAGCGTCACTCTATTTCCCCCGCTTCCTCTACCCGGAGGTCGTGGGTGCCGTGGGCGTTCCGGCTCGCCGCACTACCATCGTTATCCATCGGTATTCTTTGGATCTGGGCGACTTTGGCCCAATCCTCGGTTCCCGGCACGATCGGCATCAAACTCGCCAAAACCAGTGCAGCGCGATCAATCTCCGAGGGGCGCTTCAACGATGCTGCCGGCCAACTGACTGCCGCTCTTCGCTGGGCGCCACTCGACTGGCAACTTTATCTTCAACGCGCCGCCGCTCACGCTTACGGGGGCCGGTGGACGACGGCACTCACCGACTTTCGCCTCGCTCGCCGGCTCCAGCCTTTTCTGGCCGAAGTTCCGCTCGCGGAGGGCCGCGTCTGGCTGAACGTGCGGCCCGCGCTAGCTCTCCCGGTCTGGGAGGAGGCCTTGCGACGCGCCGAGCCTGCCGCGGCGCCTCAACTTTATGCCGCCATGCTCTCCCTCGCTCCCGCGGACGTCCGCTTCCGCAAAACGCTGCGCGCGATGTCAGACGGACGGCCGGCGTTACAGGTCGTTTACCTCACTGGTGCGGCCCCCGACGAGGCCGCGGCGATGATTCGTGCGCTGCGCCAAACGGATCCCAATCTCGCCTCATTGAGCATCGACGAAAGAGCCGCGGTCTTCGATGCGTGGGCGCGCAGTCCCGCTCAGGCGGAGCTGTTTCCCCTGTTGGAGCAGAACAATGAGTGGCGGGCTGTCGGCTGGCGCCACCTCGTAAGGCACTACGCCAGGCAGCAGAATTTCCAACGCGCCTGTGAGACCGCGTTTGCGTATCTACCAGTTCCAGCGGTCCCGCAGCCGGTTACCTCGCGAGATTCCCCTGGCACTCTTCGACGGCGAGTTCTTACGAACACCGCCGACTTCGCCAGCGCCTACGCCCTCTATCTCGCTGAACTCGATGCAGGCGCAATTGACGACGCTCTCGCCATCCTGGAGCGAACTCGCGAGCAGGCCAACCGTCCCGCCTACTTTCCCTACCTTGCCGCGAAACTGCACGCCAATCGTGGTGAATGGCCCGAAGCTTGGAAGTCTCTTTCTCCGCTGCTGCCGGACAATTAAGCTTCAAAACCACCTTCGAGCGGCGTCCGCCGGCGTGTCATTCGTGATTGCTCCTCTGGTGCAGTAAACAGAAACACCCCCCCCCGCCCTGGGCCCGCTTTGGCAACCCATCTCTCAAATGCAGCGGCGTTTGTATCGGAACTTTGACCTTTCGGGCTTCACCAGATCGAGTTCCCCGGCCGTCGCCGGAAGAGACTCGGGCAGGAGCTCAGATAACCCAAGTCGCTGGCCAGAGCTTCCGTAGTCGCTTCCGCTCCCGATATCCAATCGTGCCGAGCAGCGCCAGCCCACCGAAAACTGTCCCCGGCTCAGGAATCGGTGTCGGATCATTTGGAGCCAGGAGGAAGTATCCAGAACCACTATCAAACGTTTTTGCACCCGAGTTATAGCCTGCAAAGGTAATTTGATTGAGAAAGCTTGAAGCTAAGTTGGTTGTAAACCGGACTTCGTCCGTACCTGCACCCGTAGCCGGATTTCCGCTCCAATTCAAGATACTCAAGGTGCCGTTCGTTCGAGCACCACTGTCAAAACGGAGAATACTCGCGCCGTTACCCATATCAATCGTCGAATTCACGGAAAGGGTAAGCGCCCCCACGGTTTCGCTAAAACCGCCCGTGTGAAAGGTGCCGCCGGAGAGCGCAACAGCGGCATTGTCATTGATCTGGCTGGAATTGCCGAGCAAAAGGGTGCCCTGAGTGAGCGTAACGCTGCTGGTTCCGCCCAGTGCTTGCCCAGTCGAAGAATTGAGTATGAGTTGGCCAGAGGTGTTGGAGTTCACAATCGTCCCTCCGGAAAAGTTGTTATCCCCCGTAAGTGTAACTTTCCCGCTTCCATCTCCACCCGTTCCTGAAAGACTTATTTGCAGCCCCTGCGCTCCGGTGATAACGCTCGAAACGCCCAATGTATCCGTCGGTATCGAAGCACCGAGCATGGTTTTCCCCGTCGAATTGTTGGTAATGTTCGCTCCGGTAATTTGCTGGCCCGCGGCGGTCGCCACGATGCCGGCCACTCCTACACCACTCTCAGTTACGATGATCGACACGGAGATTGTGCTATTTGCGATGCTCAGATTTACGCGAGCGGCATTTGCGGCATTTTGATTTCCTTGGATGGTGAGGGTCGAACCCAGGCCACCACCCACGGATCCGCCGATATTCAGATTTCGTGCGCCGACAACGCCAGCAGTGTGGAGAAAAAGATTTACGTCCGAGCTGAGCAACAACGAACCATTGACTGATCTGGTAGTGGCGACGCCGTCGGTTTGAAGTGTGTAGCCGGTAACTTCAAAGAAAGCACTTGTTGGGGCTACCGCGGTGGCCCCCACCGTAACGATGCCAGCCGACGCATTGAAGTGAGCCTTATTTCCGTCAATCCAATTGCCCAACGGACCAGCAAGCGACCCATCTCGCCACGTGTCTATCGCCGTCCAAATCTGAGTGCCGCCAGTAGCCGCAGAGGTATTTCCATCCGCGTCCCAGTATAAGTCCGCTGCACGGACGGAGAGACACAAACAAGACCCCGTGATTAGCACAAAAGACAGCAGCCCAGGAACCTTGCTCGCGGAAGTTGTCATAAGAAGGTCAGTTCGGGAAGTCAGAAGCGATGCGGACCCTCGGGACACGGCTGCGTGCAGGATTGCAACGGAACATTTCGGGAGGAAATGGCGCGGGCGGAGTTCGCCGTGTGTTCATGACGATGTCGTTCTTCAAGATAATAGCCCTTCCGGAGCCATCGTACGAAGTCACCGCCGTGGAGGTGCGATGCCTTCGTTTCCCTGTGTCTCTGGAGCGGTTGGCGGCGTTGATACGTGGCTTTTGACAGTCTGCAACGACTCTTTCTTCACAATTCGCCAGATCACCTGCCCAGAATCGGGTTGAGGCTGGTCTCGCAGTCTAATTGGATCGTGAGGCTTCAACGGAGCGCGAGCTGAGACCGAATCCTTGGGCGGGAGTCGCCCGGCCACGTGCAGTGCTCTACGGCTTAGGCCCAGGGTCAACCCGCAACCTGGGAAGGGTGCGCTGTAGCGGCGCGAGGAGTTCGCGCTCTTCGGGCTTTAGGGCGTTCTGGGATATCAGGCCGGCGACGGTACGGGCGGCGGCAATTTCCTGATTCGCCAACAGGACGGCGACGTGCACTGCTTGGGCACTGGCTGAGGCTTTTTCCCAGGGAATCTCGAGGCCATCGTACTGCCGCCGGGCGCCGGCGGCATCATCGGCGCGGAGGTGGCCAAGGGCAACGGTGGTGCGGTAGGCGAGGCGCTCGGGATGTTCTCGAAGGAGCTGTTGCGCGGTCAGGCGCGCGGCGGGGATATTTTCCTCCAGAAGCAGATCGAGATAGGCAACGTCGTGGCGCGGGGCGGGATCGTGCGGAGCGAGGTCAGCAAGTTTTCGCAGGATATCTCGAAGCGCGCGTGTGTCTCCTTTGGCCTCCACAATCGGAACCAGCGCGGCGTTGGCCCGCAACGCCCACGTTGGACTCCTCGCCAGCTGGCGCCATGCCTTTTCAGCCACATCCATGACGCGAATTTTTTCCGTGTATTGGGCGAGGTAAAAGAGCAGCGAGGGGTTGCGGGACGCCTCGTCCAGGGCTTTGCGCCAGTGCGCTTCAGCGGGGATGGGCTGACCGAGCTCAATGGCAGCCCGGGCGAGGAACACTTTGCGATGGAACGTTTCGATTGGGAGTCGCTCGTCGGTAAGGACGCGCTGAATCTCCTTCCATTCCTTTTGGGCGGCGAGCGCATCGACGCGCAGCAGAAAGAAATCCTGGCGAGTTAGCGAAAGCTCAAGCGGGAGGAGTTCGAGGACGCGAGCGGGTTCGCCTTGTTGCATTACCCAGCGGGCGAGCACAAGGAGCGCGTCGGGTCCACCGGAGCCAAAGTCACGAATGGCGTCATTCAGGAGCTGCGCGCGTTTTTCCGGCGCCAGGCGCATTTGGAGGCTGATCGCGGTGAGCCGATGTTCGGTTTTCCCGGCAGGATGCGTGGAAAGAGCCTGGGCTACGATGAGCGTTTCGTCAGGTGATAGGTCACGGCAGGTGGCGAGGGTTTCGAGCGCCGCCAGCGCGGTAGGCGCGGTGCTTTTTCCGAGGGATTGCAGCTCGTGAATTCCTTGCGTCCTCTGCCCAGTCTCGTCTGAGACGAGGAGAAGCTGGCCATGACGGAGCTGCGCAGTCGGTAGGCCCGGGTCGATCCCAAGAGCCTGATTTGTGAGACGCAGCGACGCGTCGCGATCATTCCTTTGCAAAGCCAGTTGCGCGGCGAGGTCGAGATTTTCCGCGCGAGCGGGCTCCGCCTTTTGAAGGATGGCGAGCTGCTCTTCGGAGAGGTCGTAGCGTTGCACGGCGAGCCCGAACTGCGTAGCTTCACGTCGATCATCCGTTGTCGCAGAAGGCTGACCGACCAGCGCCTTCCAGTACCCGAAAGCCTGTGGTGCGCCGATCCTGGTGTAGAGCCGGGCCGCGGCGCGCAACGCAGCGGGTTCCCCAGGCGCCAGTTGGACCGCCGCCTGGACGTGTCCAGCGGCCTCCTGCCATCTTGCCGCGGAGATTGCCTGTTCAGCGTTCGCGGCCAATGAACGCGCCCGCCATGCCTTCCCCCAGCGGTAGACCGGAAGAAAGGCGACAACGGTAACGATCATGCCGGCGAGGATCGCGAAAAACCAGAGCCACCGACGCCGGCGGGCCTCAGCAAGGGCAGGAATCGCGGAAGGGGTCGGTCGAAGTAAACTCATCAAGGTCGGGCGGGTTGCGAGAGTTCCACGGATCGGAAATGCGCGCAATCGCCGACCATGAGCTGTGTTCAGAGCAGGCCTTGGTCGCTGCGGGCCTGCGCGCGATTGGACCGACGAAGCGGTGTCCCCGGCAGGTCCGGCCAGCTCTTGTAAACCGCCGCAAGAATCTCTTCGTGATATCTGCGGGTCCGGCGCTTGGGCGTCATCTCACGTTCGAGCCGTTGGTGTGCAAGGACCGCGGCGTCTCCGAAGGTCATCTTCGGATTCGCTGGACCAGCCGCCGCGCTCTTTCCCTTCCTGAGCTCCTTCAACTCTTCGGAAAATCTGGTCTGGCCGACTGAAAAGTCCGAGGTCTTGATCGACTTCCAAATCTCACCGCCGTGGAGGAAGAGCCTGGCGTAGTAGCGCCCGGACTTGTGCCGGACGAGGTGCTGAACCCGCGTGCTTTTCCACGTTTTCGCGTCACCGGAGATTTTGATCATACCGTAGTACACAAACGTGAATTCCGAGCGTCAACCCGGGGCGAATTTCCGGGAGGCGACCGCCGCAAAGGTGGTGGGCAGGAGTGGATTCGAACCACTGAAGGCGTAAGCCAGCGGATTTACAGTCCGCCCCGTTTGGCCACTTCGGTACCTACCCATTCCCTCAAAAAGGGAGGCGTTTTATACGGGGGACGTATTCCTGCCGCAAGTGGTTTGTCGGGGAGTTTGGCCGGAAGGTGAAACGCTTCGACGCAACCAGCGTCAGCCGAAGATCTGCCACCAGCGTTTTGCCGGCTTCGCGGCGGGCGCGGCAGGTCCGGGCGGCGGAGGAAGTTTTTCGCGCGGAACGATTTTCATCGAGCGAATCACGCACCGCTCGACGGGGTAATCGTTGCTATCGACCGGCTTCGTGGAGATCAGGTCGAGCGTGTCGAGACCGTAGAGAATGTGCCCGAAGACGGTGTACTGGCCGTCGTAGCTGGGCTGCGGCTGGAGACAGACGAAGAACTGGCTGCCGTTTGAGACGCGCGAAGGATTGATCTTGTCCGGAAGGCGCGCTGCGGCGACTGCGCCTTTGATGTGCTTGCGCCGAATCTCGGGAAGGAGCGTGTACCCGGGGCCGGAGATGCCGACCTTGGTCCGATCCTTCTTTCGACTCAGCGGATCGCCAGCCTGGACGAGGATGTGCGGGAAGGCGCGGTGAAAGGCGATGCTTTTATAAAATCCGTCGTCCACCAGCTTCTTGAAATTCGCCACGGCCCGCGGTGCTTCCGTCTCGTAAAACTCGATCGCGACGGGACGCAACTCGCGCTCCTTGCCGATGCGGATTTGCATAAGCGCCACCTCATCGGCGTGCGCCCCGACGGTGCAGAGCGAGACGAGCGAAGCGGCAGCGGCGAACAACGGCAGTTTTTTCATGAAACAAAAGGGAGGACGTGCGGCGCCACGCGTGTCTCCGCCGCGTCCGCAAGGCGGGCGATCAGCTCGGGAAAGGCGGCGCCGCGCTTGAGGTAGCCGAGCGCGATCGGCTTTTCCAAGGCAAAACTGAACGCGGCGCTGGTGAGGACTCCGACCGGGCGCTCGTCGCTATCCGGCGGAAAGAGCTGAGCGCCTGACGCGAGCGGAGCGCCGTCCAACGAGACGAAACCTGTGAGCTCGCGGTTGACGTGGCCGACGCTCTTCAAGCGGGAGATGACTTCCTGCCCGATGTAACAGCCTTTGTGATAATCGACGTGCGTGCGGTCGAGCCCGGCTTCGGGAGGAAGCGTGTTTTCGTCCAGCTCGAATCCCCAGCGCGGTGAGCCGGCTTCGACGCGAAGGACTTCCTGGATTTCGGGTGATAAAACGGCGACGCGACCGGCCAGCTGCGCCCACAGCGCATCAAAGGCATCGGGCGTGAGCCACACGTCCCAACCACTGGAGCGGAAGCGGTGAACGCGATCCACCAGCAGCGCTGCAGCGAACAGATCGCTCGCAGGTGCTACGCCGCCGACGAAATGGAGCAGACGCAAACCGTCCGTGACGTCCTCCAGCGCCACGTCATCCGAGATGATGTAACGCTCGATGCGCGGGGGAAGCGAGTCGCGCAAACCTGGCTCTGCGTCGATGAAAAGCGCGTCGGCGGTCGCGTGCAGGACGACTTCGGCACAGAGCTTTCCCTTCGCCGTCGTGACGCACGCGGGTATCGCTTCCCCGGTCGTGAGGCGCTGCGCATTGGCGGTGACCTGACCGTTCAGAAAGCGGACGCGGTCGGCGCCGGTGAGCCGCAATTTCAGGCGAGAGGACAGATCCGCGACACCGCCTCGCTGGCGAAAGTCCGCGTAGATTTGGGCGGAGCTCATTCGGAGTCGCGGTTCAAAACCAGACTGGAATCAGCTCCGCGGAGGAACGAACCAGCGGCGGACGAAATTCATCGGGCGTCGCCTCGGTCGATTCAGACCTGGCTCGTCATCGGAGGGATGGACGAGAAAATCCGCGGACGCGAGCTCGCGTGAAGCAACCACCGTGACCTTTTCGGGGAGATCCTTTTCGGAGCGGGACTCAGGACTTTCCGGAGATTTTGGTGAGATCTCGGGGGACACGCTCTGGTCGGGGAGCGAACCTGCCGGAGATGCGACCTCGGCCAGCGGTTGTTCTTTCGCTTTTGACGCATCGTCGGCGCCCGCGGAAGACAGTCCACCCTCAGCTGCGGCGGACAGCTTTGCGGCTCCAACATCAGAACCCGTCGGCGACGCATCCGGCGGCTTTGCGTCTTCCGACGTGCTGAGGTTCGCGCCTGGCGCGACGGGTTCCGTTGGAACCCCAGGCTTCGCTTCCCCGGGCGCATTCAGCACATCGGAAAATCTGGGCGTCTCGATCTTGCTGATCCGCGGAGCGGGTCGTGGCGGGGCGGCGACGTGCGTTTCGCGATAGTGCTCGTTCTTGCGATCCAGATCCCCCAGCTGCTGGGGCGACGGCGTGCGCAGCGCAGCTGAGGAGGACTTTATCTGTGGGTCATAGACCTTGTAGATCGACGAAAAATCCAACTCGCCGAAGCCCTGGTTCAGCGCGCCATACATCACGCCCGCGGCGACAGTCGTGGCCGGTATTTCGATGTCGAGTGCGTTTGCCACGTGGATGCCGAGCTGCACGTCCTTGAACATGTGCTTGAGCGAAAAGTGCGGCTCGTAATCGCCAGCGATCATCTTCGGCAGCTTCATGCCGATCAGCGGAGAACGGCATGCATTGTGTTCCAAGGCGGCGGCGAGAACCTCCGGATCGAGCCCGGCTTTTTGGACGATGGCCAGTGCTTCGGCGAGCGTTTGCGTGCTCACCGCACTGATCATGTTGGTCACCACTTTGACCGTCGCCGCGTGGCCGACACCGCCGATGCGCACGATATTCCGGCTCGTCGCTTCGAGCACCGGCCGCGCCCGCAGGCAGCTCGCATCATCGCCGCCCACGTAATAGACGAGCTCGCGATTTTCCGCGGCGCTTTTGCTCCCGGTAAACGGCGCATCCAGAAACGCTGCGCCTCGCGCTTCGACGAGCCGCGCGGCCTCCAACGTGGCCTCCGGCCCCACCGTGGCGTTGCAGATCACGAGGTGCCGCGAGGTCAGCGCCTCGCTCATCTGCTCGATCACATCGAAGAGCGCCTTTGCATCCGCCACGAAGAGCTGAATGATCTCACACATGCCGGCGACGTCCGCGGGCGAAGCGAGGAAGTTTGGCGCTGCCTTCGGCGAGCGGTTCCAGACAAAGACGTGAAACCCGGCGGCCCGCAGACCCGCAGCGGCACGCGTGCCGATGATGCCGAGGCCGATGAGTCCGACGTTTTTCCGGGATTTGCGTGGCATGGAAGGAAGACCCTGCGAACAGGAGCGCAACTGTGACCGATGCGGCGCACGGGCTCAACCGATAAACCGCCGGCGAGGACCGCCCTTGCAGCGACGAATTACGCGCCGCTCAACGTTGCCGGACTATTTGACGGGCTCTTCCGCAGCATCGGGAAGTGCCGTCGCAGGAGGAGGCGCTGGCAGCTTGATCTCCACTTTCGCTTTATCCCGAATCTCCTGCTTCAGCGTTTCCGCTTTCTGTCCCTTCAGGAACTCGAGTACCCGGGGCTTCACAGTCGCGAGCGGCACGGTCTCGGCCTCTTTCCGATCCGTCAGTTTGATCACATGAAATCCGAAGGAGCTGCGCACGGGATCGCTGATTTCGCCTTTTTTCATCGCGAAAGCCGCGGTCGAGAACTCCGGCACCATTTGATCCTTTCCGAAAAAATCCAGATCACCGCTGTTGTCCTTGGCGGTCGGATCCTCGGAAATCTCCTTGGCGAGCTTGGCGAAGTCTTCGCCCTTTTTCACCCGGGCCGAAATCGCCTGCGCGGCCTTTTCCTTTTCGATCACGGTTTCCGGTTTCGCGTCCGCCGCCACCTTTACTAGGATGTGGCTGGCGCGCACCTGGGGCGGATTCACGAACTTATCCGTGTTCTTCTTATAGAATTCCTCGGCGTCTTTGTCGGTAACGCCACCGGCTTTCGCGATTTCCGCCTCGATCCAGTGATCCTGGCGGAGCGATGAACGAATGCTCTCGCGCACCTTCTCGATCGTCTGGCCACTCGCTGCGAGCTGGCTTTTCACCTCCTCCTCCGAGCCGATCGATGCCGTGAACTTTTTGAACGTGTCGGTCACTTCGGCATCGGTGACTTTCACGTCTCCCGAGCGCTTTTCGATCAGCTTCTCCTTGATCATCTCCTCGAGAATCGCGCGGTAGCCGCGCGCTTTTTCCGCAGGAGGCAGCGCGTCTGGCGGGATCTGACGCGAGGCGAGGAACCCGCTGAATGTTTGTTCCAGCTCCGGCCCTTTGATTTCCACGCCTTCTACGACGGCCACAACTGGCGGCAGCGTCGTGTCGTCCGCCGCTTTCGGAGCGCTCACCGGCGCGGGCTCGGGTTCAGATTTCGCCTTCTTCGCCGGCGCATCCGCGGCGAAAATCGAGGGCGCTGCGAGAATGGAGGCCGTGCAGATGGAGAGAAGTAAACGGGGCGATTTCATGAAAATGGGTCGGACGGTGGCACGCCGTAATACCAGAGGCCAGCGAGTTCTACGGGAGAATCCTCGAAAAATTAAACGCCGCGTCTCCAGTGGAGGACGCGGCGCTTAAAGAAGTTTCAGGCTCAGGCAAGCGCGTCGAGCTTCGCCACGATCGCCGCCTTCGCCGCGCGCCCGACCAGTTGATCAACAACTTCGCCGCCCTTGAAGAAAAGGAGCGCAGGGATGGAGTTGATCCGAAAGCGGGATGCGGTCTGATTGTTCTGATCCACGTCCACTTTCACCACTTTCGCGACACCCACCTTTGCGTCGGCGATTTCGTCGATCACGGGCGAAAGCTGGACACAAGGCCCGCACCAAGGCGCCCAAAAATCGACCAGTACCGGCTTGTCGGACTTCAGGACCTCCGCTTCAAACGTCGAGTCAGTGGCAGTGAGGACATTGGCGCTGGCCATAAGAATCAGGAAAGCGAAGAACCGCTATAGCTGAGGAACGCGAGGACGGCCGCACCGAGCGAGATGACGAACGCTACGATGGCAAGAATATTGAGCGTCGCATCCGGGCTGGAAGAAGCGGACGAGTAGGATGCAGGCATGGACTGGATAACCGGGGAGGTTTGGATGGAAGAAGCAGCGGGCTGGCGCACCAGCGGTTGAGTTTGCTGCATCTTCACCGTGGCCTTCGGCATGCCGCCTTGAGCGCCTTGAGGAAGCGTGATCCGCGCGGTTTCCTTCTTGGGCGCGGCAGCTTTCTGAGTCACGGGCTCGGCTGGTTCCGCCGGCTGGGCCGCGCCTGGAGCGCCGGGCTTCATCGGCGCACCGCCTGGAGGGCGAATGCCGCTCGGGGCAATCGCGGGTTTCAGCGGGATCGTCGGCTTGCTGAGGGACGGCGGCTTCGGCGGCCCGCCCGCAGGAGCTCCGGCCATCGGACGCGATGGGGGAATCGGCGCAACGCCTTGAGACGGTGGCCGTGGCGGTGGCGGCACGAAGGGGCGAGGAGCTTCTGGAGCGCCCTCTGCGGCGCTGCCTGGAGTGGGTCCGCCCATGGAAATCTTTGTCGTCTCCTTCTTCGGAGTCGCGCCAGGAGGCGGAAGCGGCGATCCAGCGCTCTTGCCGGGGAGATTAATCCGAACAGTCTCGCGCTTCGCCGTCGGAGTCTCCGACTTGGCGGGAAGCGTGATGCGGATCGTCTCCGCTTTGGCGGTTTCGTCGGCAGATTCGGAGGGAGCTGGGGGAAGTTCTTCGTCGGGCATGATGGCGAGTGTTGGAGCGTTAATGTCACCCGGCTCCGGGAGTGTCAACACGTTTGTCCCCTGCCCGCGTGTCATCGCATTTTCTGGGCAAAATAGGTCCGCAATGAGCGTGGAATATGGCTCTTGGAATAGCTGAATCGCACGTTCCAAGCAGTGATCGGCTCGCCGCCTGGCACTTCCCGCTTGCCCGGCTTTTTTGCCGGACGATAGCCTGTCGCGATGCACATTCTCGTCACCGGCGGCGCCGGATTCATCGGCTCGCATTTCGTCGAGAAATGCCTCTCGCTCGGGCACTCTGTCGCGGTGATCGATGAGTTCAACGATTTCTACGATCCAGCGATCAAGCGCGCGAACGTCGCTGGTTTTGCGGGCAATGTGCAGATTCACGAGGCCGACCTCCGCGACGGCGACACCGTCGCGCGCATCATCGCAAACGGGGGCTTCGACACGATCGTCCATCTTGCAGCACGGGCGGGCGTGCGGCCGTCGATCCGCGATCCGAAGCTCTACATCGACACAAATATCACTGGCACCTGGCATCTTCTCGAAGCTGCCAAACAGGCTCGCGTCCCGCGTTTCATCTGCGCTTCCAGCAGCAGCGTCTATGGGGTCTTGAAGACCGCGCCCTTCCGCGAAGACATGGCGCTCACCGCGACGATCTCGCCCTACGCCGCGACGAAACTTGCCGCTGAACAACTCTGCTCGAATTACGCCCATCTCTACGGCATGCGGACGATCAACCTCCGCTTCTTCACCGTTTACGGTCCCCGGCAGCGGCCGGACCTCGCGATTCATTCCTTCACCCGCGCCATCTGGGAAGGCCGGTCGATCCAGCAATTCGGCGACGGGAGCACCCGCCGCGACTACACCTACATCGACGATATCATCCAGGGCATGGCGGCGTGCCTGGAATATGAAGGACCAATCTGTGAAGTCTTCAATCTCGGTGAGAGCCAGACCACGACGCTGCGCGAGCTCATCGCCGGGATCGAAGCCGCCTTAGGGAAAAAGGCGATCATCGAGCTTAAGCCGGAGCAACCCGGAGATGTGCCTCTCACCTACGCCGACATCAGCAAGGCGCGCGCGGAACTCGGCTACGATCCGCACACAAAAATCGCGGAGGGTTTGCCGAAGTTCGTCGAGTGGTTTCACGCCACCCGCACGAACTAATCTCGCTCAAAAGAGCCGGATTTCCGTCACCGAAATACTGCCGGAAAAGCAAACATCCACGTCCGCGCCGGGGACGCGCCGGCGCGTGTGGTAGATGCCGTCGTAGAAATGGTGGCCATTTTCCTCGTGGCGATAGCTGAGCGGCAGAGGATTCGGATCCAGCGGGCAAAAGACGATTGCTGGCTCCGAGGCGTCGGCGTCGAGGTGCGGCAGATTCACATTATGGAAAAGGCCGGGCTCGAGGGGACGCGCGAGCAGGTCATCGAGCACGCGTGCAACCCAGCGTGTGGCGCGACCCCAATCGAGCGGCAGGTCATTGCGGAGATAGTGCGAGAAAGCAATGCCCGGCCAGCCGTGGAGCACCCCTTCGCGCACGGCCGCGACGGTGCCGGAATAATAGACATCGGCGCCGAGATTGCCGCCATGATTGATGCCGCTGAGAACCCGCTTCGCATCCGGCGCGACTCGGAGCAAACCGAGCCGGGCGCAATCCGCGGGGGTGCCATGCACGGCGAAGCGCTCCTCTCCGCGCGGCTCCAGCCAGACCCCGCTCTCCCATGTGATTGTGTGACTAACCCCTGATTGCGGGCCTGCGGGTGCGACGACAATCGGCTGGCCAAAATCGCGGCTCGCCGCGAGAAGCGCCGCCAGACCGGGCGCTTCGATGCCGTCGTCGTTGGTGAGGAGCAGCTTTGGTCCGATCACGGCGTGCGGAACGACCACTGCTGCCCTTCGGAGCTGGCGATCGCCGTCCGAACGATGAAGGCCCCGTCACCAGCGGCCAGCGCTTGCGCGCGTGGGATTTGTTTCGGGAAAATGGAGTGGGTGCCGTTTTCGTTTTGCTCGATATACCAGAGCTGCCGGTCGAGGTTTTGCACCGCCGAGAGCGTCGGTCGCACCACACCGTCCGTCGTATTTCCCGGGGCGGTGAGCGCCTGCGCGCCCCCGACAGCGAGGATCCGGTAATAGCCCTCGCCTGTGTGTTGAAGCTGCCACTTCTGCCGATCGCTGCCATCGGCAACGGACACCTCCAGAAGGCCGGCCGCCCCTGCTGGTGCCTTCTGGGAAGAAAGCACGTCGTGCGAACCCTTCGCGGAGACGATCTTCCAAGGTCCGGGATCGAGCACGACCCGCGGCCATCCGTCTCCATCCCAGACCAGCGGATCGACGTTTAGCGTCGCGGCCCCGCGATGCGCGCGCGACCATTCGTAGTGGGTGCTCACCCGATACGAGTCGCCTTCTTGCAAAATGCCGACGTGTCCTGGCCCGACTCGGTCGTCGAAGGGCTGGCCGTCGCCGCGATCACTCACGGAGGCGAGGAACATGCTGCCGCCGCCTTGCACCAGACTGATTCCCGCCTTGTCCAGATACGGGCCGGTTACGTCTTTCGAACGGCCGACGCGGATGTTGTAAGTGCTTTTGCTCCCGGCGCAGCAGCGATCCCAATTTACGAACAGGTAGTGGAACCCGTCGTGGTAAAAGATGCACGGCGCCTCGATGGCATTGCCGCGCACGTTCGGACGCGAAGCGATCTCGTGCATCTTTGCGCCAGCCGGCGGCTTGCCGGTAGCGGGGTCGATCTCGACTAGCCGAAGACCGCGGAAGAACGAGCCGAAGCACAGCCAGGGTTTGCCATCGGCGTCCTGAAAAATGCACGGATCGATCGCGTTAAAGTCGGTGTCCGCGCCGCTGCGCACGACGAGGCCGCGATCGGTCCACGTCAACGGATCGAGCGTTTCATTGGTCGCCAGGCCGATCGCGGAGACTTTCGACCCGAACGAGGAATAGGAAAGGTAGAGATGATACCGGCCGTTCAGCAAAAGGACGTCCGGCGCCCAGCTGTTATTGCGTTGATTTGCGGGCACCGCAGTCCGCGCCCACTCGGGCGTATCCGCGAGTACCGGACCGCGACGGGTCCAGTGCTCGCGATCGGTGGAGGAAAACTGCTGAATCCCGCGGCCGGTGCCGTAAACCCAATAGGTGTTGTCGCGTTTGATGATCGTCGAAGGATCGTGCAACAGGCCATCGGTTTCGACGCCGCGAGTCAGTGCACCGGTCCCGACAGCCAATGCGAGAACGAGGAGAAAATTCGTGAGCTTCATGAAGGAGGGTGATCTCAAATTCCGCGCACGACCCCTGCGAGGCGAGCGCGGAATTCCGCAGTCAGCATGGGACCGGCTCCGCAGCGAAATGATGCAGCGCATCGGTGAAGCCGCCCCCCGGGCGGGGCCAGCGGTGAAATTGAGTGAGCGCGCCGGTGACGAATTGCTTCGCCTCGGTAACCGCGGCGGCGAGCGCGAGACCCTTCCCCAAGCCCGCCGCGATGGCCGCCGCGTAGGTGCAACCCGTCCCATGGGTGGAAACGTCTGGAACAAACGGTGCACGAAATTCCTCCACCGCGCCGCGATGGAAAAGAAGATCGATCGCCTCATCTCCGCGCAGGTGCCCGCCTTTGAGCAAAAAGCTGACGCCGAATCGGGTCGCCAGTTCCGAACCCGCGCGGTCCATCTCCTCGAGATTCGTCACTGGTCGTCCGATCAAGGTGCGGACTTCGTCCAGATTTGGAGTTACGAGGGCGGCGAGCGGGAAGAGCCGTTCGCAATAAAGCGCGACGGCGTCGCTTTGGAGCAGCGCGTCACCACTGGTAGCGACCATCACCGGATCGACGACGATCGGCACGCGGCAATCTCGAAGTGCATTCGCCACGGTCTCGATGATCTCGCGCGAATAAAGCATCCCCGTCTTCACCGATGCGATCGGGAACGCCTCGAAAAGCAGCCGGATTTGCTCGCTGACGATGCGTGGTTCGACAGCCTGAATCGCGCTCACCTTGCCCGGCACTTCCGCCACCACGCAAGTGATCGCCGTGACACCATAAGTGCCGAGCGCGCACATCGTCTTGAGATCTGCCTGGACGCCCGCGCCCGCGCTGTTGTCGGAGCCGGCGATGGTCATGACCACGGGGAGCTGCATCCTTTGACGATTTCGGATTTCCGATCGCGATTGAAAGCGAAAGCGATTTCGCCGTGCGGAAATCAGCCATTGGAAATCGGAGATCGGCAATTAAGTTTCACCCATGTCTCTGGCACCGACCGAACTCGATGGACTTCACGTGATCATCGATCGCGTGATTCATATGCCGCAGCTGGAGGCACCGCCGGATCGTCCGCATCCGTTTGTTTACTCCATCACCATCCGCAACGAGTCCGCGGAAACCGTCACGATCCGCGGCCGCAAATGGGTAGTGACGGATCGTACCGGCCAGCGCCAGGTGGTGGAAGGCGATGGTGTCGTCGGCAAGTTTCCGCGCCTCGAACCGGGCGAAAGTTTTTCCTACGACAGCTATCACACAATCGGCTGCGACAGCGTTGCGGAAGGTGCCTTCTTTGGCGTGACCGAAAAAGGCGCCCCGGTATTCACGCGTATTCCGTCGTTCCAGTTGCGCACGCCGGTCAGCGCATGATTAAGCGCTAGCTCCGAGACGGTGCCGGAGCGGTTTTAGCCGGGGATAAACACGGATTTTCATGGATGAAGAAAAACAACCTCTTCCGTCCGTGTTTCATCCATGTCCATCGGTGGCTGAGCTCTTCGCCGAGATACCGGCTTCCGTGAGTACCGCGTCCACCTGCTGATCGTGGGTCTCGATCGGGATTGCGTCCCAAAGCTGCGCCGCGAAACAAACGCCCAGCGTTATGCTTTCCGACCCGCGGCGAAGCAGTAGCCGATCGTAATATCCCCCACCCCGTCCCAGCCGCTGGCCGCTTGCTGTGAATGCGAGACCCGGCACGAGGAAAAGATCGACTGACTCCGGCGCGACCACCGGCGCGTCTTCGAACACTCCCTCAGCCAGTTTCCAAGTGGCACCGCGCAGCACCGCGGGATCCTCCAGCCGGATTAGCTCCACCTCCTCCCCTCGCACGCGCGGCAGGCAGAGCCGCGTCTCCGTGCCGCCAGTCCAAAGCGGCTCAATATCCGGCTCGCTCGACATCGGCAGAAATCCGCAAATCAGGCGCGCGCTTTGCCAGGAACGCTGCGCTCGAATTTCCCGACAGATCGCCGCGGAGCCCTGGGCGCGCACGCCTTCTCCCAAGGCCCAGGCGCGAAGTTGCGCGACAGCGCGGAGTCGCAATTCGGCTTTCGTCACGCGCGCGATTCCACGCTGCGACGTATCCGCTGGCAAGACGCACGAAACCGTTGCCTGCCGGACGCTCGCGCCTACAATCCCCGACCGTGCCAAATCCGTTTACCCCCCGTAGTAAGCGCAAAGCGGTAATCAAGAAATCGGCGAAACCCTACGCGGCGCCCGTCAAGCATGCCGCCAACGAGGGAGCGGCGCGCAAGGTCGGCCTTAAGCCCGGGAGCGGCTGGCAGAAACGCAACTTCGTCACCGAAGTGCTCATTCCGTCCATCTTCACCCGCCGTGCAGGAGCAAACGCGGCTGCCGTATTTCCTGAGCTTAAAGACGGCGAGATCGCGATCACCTGGATCGGCCATGCGTCTTTTCTCATTCAGACCGCAGGACTGAATCTGCTCATCGATCCGAACTGGGCGAAGTGGCTCAAGGTCATCAAGCGGATGAAACATCCGGGCCTGGCGCTTCACGATCTTCCGAACATCGACCTCGTCCTCGTCACGCATGCGCATTTCGATCACCTCGATCGCAAAACACTGCGCGAGGTCGCCGACCAGCAGCCGATCGTCGTCCCGTTCGAAGTCGGCAATCTCGTCCACGACCTTGGCTTCCACAGCGTCCACGAGCTGCACTATTGGGAGCACTACCAACACGGTCCGCTGAAGATCACGCTCACGCCCTGCCACCATTGGGGCGCGCGGATGCTGCACGATTCGCATCGCGGCTTCGGCGGCTTCGTCATCGAGGTAAATGGGCGCGCGATCTTCCATTGTGGCGATACGGCTTACTTCGACGGCTTCCGCGAGATCGGCGAGCGGCACTCCATCGACGTCGCGCTCATGCCGATCGGCGCCTATGATCCGCCGAGCGGCCGCGAGGTTCATATGAATCCCGAGGAAGCGCTTCGTGCATTCGTCGAGCTCGGCGCCAAGCGCATGGTACCGATGCATTACGGCACTTTCCGTCTCAGCTACGAACCGCTCAATGAGCCGCCCGAACGCCTGATGAGTTGCGCCCGCGAGCGAGGGCTTGGCGAGAGCATCACCGTGCTGACCGAGGGTCTTACGATGGTTTTTTGAACGAGACCAGTCGCCACTTGTTCGCCCTCACGGATTCGGGCTAGATTCCATTCGTGGAAAAAAAAAGACTCCGCCGCGTCCGCGCGCTCGCCGACAAGCTGAAGGCGATCCCGCACCTCGACGAAGCGGAAAGGCTGCTCTACGCGACGGGCCTGACCTCGACTCCGGACGAAAACTGGCTGAGGAATCGCCGCTACATCCAGTTGGTGAACTCCTCGCGGCCCTCCACCAGGAAAAGATCGGTTTCCTGATCGTCGGCATGACCGCCGCGGTGCTTCAAGGTGCGCCGTTCGCAACCGTGGACACCGACATCTGGATCGACCTTCCCGTGCGGCAATATGTGCGCGTCCTCGCAATTGCTCAGCGCCTTGGAGCCCGTATTCTCAGCGGCAGCGTCATCGGACTCCGCGACGATCACCGCATCGATTTCATCTATCGGATCGACGGTCTCGCATCCTTTGCCACGGAAGAGAAACGCGCTGTGAAACTGGAGTGGGCAGGCGTGGAACTGAAGGTCCTGCCGATCGAGCGAGTCATCCGCAGCAAGACAGCCGCAGGACGTCCGAAAGATTTGGCGCAGTTACCTGTGCTTCGCGACTACGTCGCCAGCCTGAAAATTGCGAAGCCATCCCGTGCCAGGCGTCGCACCGAGAGTTAGCGCTTCTTCTTGTCCGGTTTCCCGGCCGTGACAGCCTGCGCCGGGCGGGCGATGAGCACGCCGCTCGCGTCATAGTCCTCGATCCGCGCCTGGTTCGCATCTCGCAGATCGTAGATGAAAACGCGGCGGCCGAGCGGGCGGTTTACCGCGGAGAAGAGCTTCGACTCCACGACGCGCCCGGTGTCGTCGATCGTGAAGACTTCCTTGTAGCGCACGGCTCCTTTGCCATCGAAGTGCGTCACCCCGGTTGCGAAATTCTGCTCATTCAACGTGTAAATCTTTTTGCTCAGCACCCGGCCCATCTTTCCATGGAATGCGTCTTCGCGACTCGGGGCCTGCGAGATGGTCTCCTCCCGCGTTCGCGTCTCCGGATTCGTTATCATGGTCAGCGTGGTCCCATCCGGAAGGAGGCGTGACGTGGCTTTGATCGCATCACTCTGCGCGCAGGCGGAGGCGACCACGAGAAGGCTAAGAAGGGCGGCGCGAACTTTCATCAGGGCTGAGATTAAATCGTTGCGGTGAGTTCCGCCAGCGGCACGTCTTCGCCGTGATGCCGCTGAAACTGCAGGTCGTAAAGCCGCCGGTAGTAGCCGCTCTGGGCGAAGAGCGACGCATGCGTGCCGACCTCCTTAATCACCCCATTTTCCAAAACCACGATCTGATCCGCGTTTTGAATCGTGGAAAGGCGGTGCGCGATCGCGAGCACGGTGCGGCCCTTCGCCAGCGTCTCCAGCGCTTCCTGAATCTGCTTCTCCGTTTCAGAGTCCAGCGCGCTCGTCGCTTCGTCCAGCAGCAGAATCGGCGCGTTTTTGAGCAAGGCGCGCGCGATGCAGACACGCTGCTGCTGGCCACCGGAAAGCATGCAGCCTTTGTCGCCGATGACCGTCTCGTAGCCATTTTGCTGCGCGAGGATGAACTCGTGCGCATGCGCGAGTTTGGCCGCGGCTTCGATCTCTGCTCGGGTGGCGTCGAGCCGGCCATAACGGATGTTCGCGAGGATCGAATCGTGAAACAGAAACGAGTCCTGATTCACCATCGCGATGTGCTCGCGCAGCGACGATTGCGTGATTTCGCGGATGTCGCGGCCATCGATGCGAATGGTCCCGGACTGCGCTTCATAAAGCCGCTGCAGGAGCCAAAAGATCGTGCTTTTACCTGCGCCCGTCGCGCCCACCAGCGCACATGTTGAGCCGGGGCGAATGACGAGATCGATACCCGTCACCGCGGCCACGTCTTTGCCGGGATAGCTGAAACTCAAACCCTCGAACCGAATCTCGCCGAGGACATTGCCCAGCGGTTTCGCCGTCGGCGGATCAATGATCGCGGGTGCACGGTCGAGCAGTTCGAAGACCTTCGTTGTCGCTGCGAGACACTTCTGCATCAGGATGCTCACGCGGCCGAGTGTCTTCGCCGGATCGTAAAGCAGCACGAGTCCGGCTTGCAGCGCGAAGAATTTGCCGACGCCGAGTTGGAAATACCACGCGTAGATCAGCGCCCCGACGATGCCGAGCGACGCAACGGTTTCGACTGCGGGGGTCACCAATTCCTGCGCCTTCCGCCAGCGCATGGCAAAACGCAGCATCTGCAGATTTGCGTGATTGAAGCGCCCTGCTTCGTACTCCTCCCGCGCGTGGGTTTTCACCACGCGAATGCCCGCAAACGCCTCCTGCATCACGACCATAAGCTGCCCGGCCTCCTCCTCTTCACGCGAACCGGCTTTGCGGACTTTTTTGCTGATCAGCAGCACCGGCAGGAGGCAAAGCGGGAAGACGGTGAACGCCAGCACGGTAAAGCGCGCGTCGGTGCTGAAGAGGGCGACGAGCGCGGAGAGAATCGCGACCGGCTGCTTCACCAGATCGCCCGCGATTTGCGTCAGCGCCTGCTGCGCGACCCGCGTTTGATTGAAAACGGTCTGCACGAGTTCGCCGGCTTTGGCGCGATTGAAGAATTCCAGCGACTGGTCGAGCAGATGCCGAAAAAGCTGCTGCCGGATGTCATCGAGCACGCGCTGGCTGACCCACAGGAGACAGTACGCGTTCAGATACGAGAAAACCCCGCGCACCGCCATCAGCGCCGGAATGCTCGCGCAAATCAGCACCACTTCCCACAGCGTCGCCGAGCCCGCATGAATCTCCGGCATACGGATCGGAATCCAGGCCGGAAGCGCGATCGCGGGCGCTTTTCCATCTGGAAAAATGATCGGAACGACGGCCCGAATGAGGAAAATCAGCGCGCCATTGGCGACGCCGAAAAGCGCGCCGAACAGCACCCCGAGAAAAAACCTTCCGCGATACGGCTTAAGGTAACTCGCGAGGCGGGCGTATGGCCCGCGACTGACGCGCGCGAATTCGCCGAGCGACATCTTGGCGATGTCCTTGCGAGAGACTTTTTTCTGAGCCATGCGTGGAATTCCCGCTTCCTCCTCAAACTTATTCTGTCTTCAGGCCCAATGACTAAAAGGACGAGGACGAGAATGAAGACAGGGGCTCCGCGAGGATCGAGTTGGTAGCACGGATCACCGTCTCGGTCGAGATGCGTTCCATCGGCGCGCCGCGCATTCGCGGCTGGAATTCGGTGAGCGGCGCGTCCGGCTGTGCGGCCGAGATAACGACAGTGCGGTCGTGGCGGGGCCGCCAGTGGAATGGGTTGGTGGGGCCAAAAAGGGCGACCTGCGGCGTGCGAAACGCGGCCGCGAGATGAACCATCGCGGTATCACAGCTCACTACCACGCGAGCCCGGGCAGCGAGAGCAGTGAGCACGAGCAGATCGTGCGGATGCAGGACTTTAAGCGACGGGACTTCGTTCATCGCCTCGATCTCCTCCGTGTGCGACCGCTCGAATGCGTCCGGCCCGCACGAGATCACGGAGCGCAATCCATTATCCCGATGCAGCGCCTCGATCACCTGGGCCCAACGATCGGGCCGCCAATATTTTTCCACGCGCGCCGTCCCTGGATGGAGTAATGCGAACTGCCCATTCACGCCTTGCCCCGCGAGCAGCTCAGCCGCCCGCTGTGCCGCGTCTGGCGGGATGACCAGCGATGGCAACGCCGGTTCAACGCCGATCGCTGCCACTGCCGCGACAAGGTCGAGATAGTGATCCGCGGTGTGACGCTCGCGAACGTCTGAATCGACAAATTGCGAGTAAGCGAGCGCGCGGATTTTGTTTCGTCGGACCCACGAAAACGTCACCCGCTGGCCTGCACGTGAGAGCGCGGTCGCGAACGCGGAGCGATCGGTGCCGGTGAAATCGAGGCATACATCCCAACTCCCGGCAATGACCTGCTGCCACGGCGCGAAACCGCGTCCGCGACCGAAAACGAGAGTCGTATCGACGCCCGGAATTGCCGGCAGCAACGCCGCGCAGCCATCGCTCACCGCCAGCGCGATGTGCGCATCCGGATCTGCGGCGCGCAGCGCACGGAGCGCCGGCGCGGTGAGGACGAGATCGCCGATCCGCTTGAGCTGGAGCGCGAGGATTCTCATGTCACGAGCGGCGCAAGCGCGCCTCGCGTAGCGCGCTCATCCTGAGCGCTGGTTGCGGCTTTCAGCCGCGACGAACTTTTCAACAGGCCCGAATGCTGACCGGCATTCGGACTAAACTGGGTGCGGCAGGAAAGTCCGCGAAGGCGAAACGCCTTCGCCAGCGCTCGGGACGAGCGCGCTACCCGGAAATCGCCGCCGCACGCACGCTCTTTCATGAACGAGTTTGTAATGAGAGTGCGACTGCCCACGCCTCGCGGAGGCGCGCGGCAAAATGTTCCCACGTAAAGTTCTCCACCACGCGCTGGCGGCCGGCGGCACCGAGCTGCGCACACAGTCCGCGATCGCCGTGCAGACGCTGCAATGCGGCAGCCAGGGCGTTGGGATCGTTCGGCGGAATGATCAGGCCATTCAGGCCGTCGATCACTACATCACCACTTTCGCGCGTGGTGATCTGCGGGAGGCCGCAGGCCGCGGCTTCGTAGGTGCATTTTGCGCTGCCCTCGCACTCACTGGGAAAAACGTGGACGGCGGCGGCGCGGTAGCAATCCTCGACGCGGGCAACGAAGCCCGGAAGCTTGACGTCCTCACCGCCGTATTTGTCCAGGAACGGCTGGATTTCCTCGTGGACGCTGCCGACCAGCACGAGCTCCGCATCACGGAGCGCGAGCCGACGCCATACCTCGAGCAGGTGGTGGACGCCTTTTCGTTTAATCAGCGCGCCGACGAAAACGGCGCGAAACTTTTCCGACGGTTTCTCGGCCGGCGTGAACCGCATCACGTCCACGCCGCGCTGATGGCGAAAAAGCTTCTCATGTGGAATGCCGCCGGCGAGAAACGTATCTTCCGCCTTTTGCGAAAGCACGAGGATCAGGTCGGCAAGGTCATATTCCTCGAGCATCTGCTGCCGCGTGATCAGAAGCCGGTTTTTCATCCCTTGCCAGCCACGCGTGGCCGCACGCGCGCGTTCGCTCATCGTCGGGCGCGCGGGCTTGGCTCGGCCCTTGTTGCGATGCCAGGTGGGGATTTCGATGACGCTCGGAACGCCAAGCCGCTGCGCTTCGCGGAGCGTGCGCACGCACTCACCCGACCAGCCGTGAAACATCTCGTATTCTCCGTCCGCCAGCCGCTGCGCCGCGGCACGATCGAGTGCGTGCTTTTTCGCCCCGTAATAATACTCACTTCCCAGGCCGGAAAGGAGCCGCACCGGATGCCAGCGCAGCGACTCGATGAGCGCCGCCGGCACCTCGTCCTGACGGTTTTCAAAAGTCAGCGCCCGCCCCAGGTTTCCAGCCGCATATGCCGCGCGGACTGTTTCCCGCGCAACCGCGTCGAGGCCGGAGCCACCGAGTCGAGCGGACGTGGCGTAGAGAATCTTTTTGGGCAAAGCCAAGGCGGACAAATCGGGAGTCACTACGGAGAGGAAAGCCACGGATGGACACAGATGAAACACGGAATTGCCGCGGGACTCTCCCGATCATCTGTGTTTCATCCGCCTTTATCCGTGGCTAAGAAATCCCGATGAAAATCGGTCTCGTCCGCCGCGGCTACTCCTCCACCGGAGGCGCGGAAGCCTATCTCCAGCGCTTCGCGGAAGCGGCGGTCGCGGCTGGTCACGAAGTGGTGCTGCTGAGCGAGCAGTGGCCGCGCGACGCGTGGCTGTTTGAGCATTTACGTGTGGTGAGCAATTCGCCGCGCAGCTTTGCTGACGGCTTGCTCAAGCTGCGCGCCCGGGAGGCGTGCGACTTTCTGCTCAGTCTCGAGCGGGTCTGGAGCTGCCACGGCTACCGGGCGGGTGATGGCGTGCATGCGGAGTGGCTGGAGCGCCGGGCGCAATTCGAGCCGTTCTGGAGGCCGCTTTTTCGACGTTTCAGCGTGAAACATCAGGAGATTCTCGCGATTGAGAAGCGACTCTTCAGTTCGCGCGGGGCGGAAGTGGTGATCGCCAATTCTCGCATGGTACAGGCGGAAATCACCCGGCGCTTTGGCTACCCCAGCGATCGCATCCACGTCGTCTATAATGGCGCTCCTCCATTCGCGCCTCCGCCAGATGCGCGGGCGACCGCGCGGAGCGAGCTGGGTTTCCGCGAAGAGGATTACGTGCTGCTTTTCGCTGGTTCCGGCTGGGAGCGGAAGGGGCTGCGGTTTGCCATTCAGGCGATGAATTCGCTGCCACACGGCCGTGCGCGGCTGGTCGTGGCGGGCCGCGGCTCGGCGCGCGGATTGCCGTCGTCGCGGCGGGTGCGCTTCATTGGCGCCCGGCCGGATTTACCGCGCTTTTTAGCCGCGGCAGACGCGTTCATTTTGCCGACGCTCTACGAACCGTTTTCCAACGCCTGCCTCGAAGCGCTGGCGGCCGGGCTGCCGGTGATCACGACCCGGCAGAATGGCTTCGCGGAAATCATCGAGCCGGGCGCGGATGGAGAAGTGATCGACGATCCCCGCCATGTTTCCGCGCTGGTCCGGGCGATCGAAGCATGGCGCGATCCACAGCGCCGCGCCGAACGACGGCCGCACCTCGCCGAACTCGGGGCGCGTTACAGCATCGACGCAAACGTGCGGCAGACGCTCGCGATCATTACGCACTAGACGCCTGTGGAAGGGCCGGGCGCGGCTAAGAAGAAGTCACGAAACCGGGTTGTCACGTCTCCGATAAAAGCTATGCCTCCCACGCGCGCGCTCCCCGGCCGCTGCTTCCGCCGAATAATGACGCTCCGATTTTCCTCTGCTACTGCGCTGCTGCTCAGCGCCACCGCCCTCCTGTGCACGAGCTGCCGCAAGCCGGAAATCCGCGTCTATCTCGCTCCGAAAGATCCACCGCCGAGCGAGACGCCGCACACCGCCGATGACGGTCACGACCACAGCCAGCCCGAGCGCCCGCGGCCGAAGGTGACCTGGACGCTGCCCGCCGGGTGGCTCGAGACAGCGCCGGCGAGCGTGAGCGTCGCGGCTTTTTCGGTGAAGGGAGATGGCGGCGAAGCAGCCGTAACGATCACGCCTTTGCCGAATCTCGCGGGGCAGGAAGCAATGGTCGTGAATATGTATCGGCAGCAGGCGGGCTTGGAACCGATCGAGCAAAGCGCGATCGACGGTGTGCTCACTCCGGTAGAGGTTGCGGGTGCCCAAGGCCGCCTGCTGGAGATCAATGGGACGGGCGGAGACAAGCCGGTTCGGATCGTCACGGCGATCGCACATCGCGATGGCCAGAGCTGGTTTTATCGCATCGCCGGAGACGATGCGGTGGTCGCCGCGCAGAAACCGGTGTTCCTCGATTTTATCAAGACCGTGCGCATCGAGGCAGCAGCGCCGCCTTCCGATACGCTCGCGACCGATGAAGTGGAAAGGCCGAAGTTCAACTGGACGGTGCCTGAGGGCTGGAAACCGGTGGCAGCTGGCCAAATGCAAGTGGCCAAGTTTTCCGTGCCGGAGCGCGACGGCGCGAAAGCGGAAGTCTCCGTGAGCATCTTTCCGACGGACACGGGCGGAACGCTGGCGAACGTGAATCGCTGGTGCAAACAACTTGGGCTCCCCGAAGTTGATGCGGCCACCTTGCCGCCGCTCCTCCAGCCGCTCGACCCGGCACTATCTGACGCGACTCTCGTCACACTAAAGCAGGACAGCCGCGCGCTGCTCGGCGCGATCGTGCCGCGAGGGGGCCAATGGTGGTTCTACAAAATCATGGGCGACGCGGCCGCAGTCACCGCGCAACGGGAGTCGTTCATCGCTTTCGCCAAAGCTCAACCGTGAACCATTTGCTCCTTTGAACCGTGACCGTGAATGGTGAATGGCGCATCTGCGCCTACCCCGATTCACCATTCGCTATTCACCGATCACTCTTTCTTCCAAATGCACGCAGTCTGGAAATTCCTCACCTCGCTTCGCCTCACTGTCGTCCTGCTTTCGCTCGCGATCGTGCTCGTCATCGTTGGCACCATCGCGCAGGCAGATGAGGGCCTCTACAACGCGCAGGAGCGTTACTTTAAACACTGGCTCGTCGTCGGCACGACACTCTTCGGCGCGCATGTGCCGTGGTTTGTCTGGCCCGCTGGCTACACGCTGGGAGTGGGCTTGCTGGCGAATCTGGCAGCTGCGCACATCAACCGCTTTCACTGGTCGTGGGGAAAGCTTGGCATCCATCTCACGCACCTCGGCATCATCATCCTGCTCGTGGGCCAGCTCGCCACGGACATGATGCAGGTCGAGACGCGGATGGGTTTTGGCGAAGGCGAGACGGCGAGCTATGTGCAGCATCATCGCGACTTCGAACTGGTCTTCACCACCGATGCCGCGGATGGCCAGGAAGAGGTCGTCGCCATCCCGCAGGCCATGGTCGCGAAGGGCGCGGAAATCACTCACCCGAAGCTGCCGTTCACCGTTCGGGTGAAGGAATTTCACACCAACGCCGACGTGCGCCAGCGCGCGCCGATGATGGATAAAGGCGAACCGCCGGCGACACGGGGCGCCGGCGCGGAGGCGACCGTGGTGCCGCTGGCAGAGTCGCGAGACATGGACACGAAGAACCTTGCCGCCGCGAGCATCGAGCTGGTGGAAGGCGGAAAGAGCCTTGGCACGTGGCTGGTCACGCCGTTCATCCGAGCACAGGAGTTTCAGGCTGGCGGCAGGACCTGGCGCACCGTGCTGCGCGACGAACGCACGTACCTCCCCTTCTCTTTCAAGCTGCTCAAAGCGACCCATAAGAAATATGCGGGCAGCGACACGCCAAAGGATTTTCGCAGCCGCGTTTTGATCGACAACCCGCAGACGCACGAAAATCGCGAGGTGGAGATTTCGATGAACAACCCGCTGCGCTACCAGGGCCTCGCCTTCTTCCAGTACCAGATGTCGAAGGATGAGTTCGATCGCGCGCCCGGCTCCAGCACGCTGCAAGTCGTCCGCAATCCCAGCTGGCTCGCGCCTTACATCGGCTGCATCGTCGTTGCGGCAGGAATGCTCTGGCAGTTCCTGCATCACCTCACCCGCTTCGTTTCCAAGCGCCGCCCCGCCTGAGCTGCCCTCCGCTTTCACGAATCGAATCACCGCCGACCCTTATGAAAAAGTGGCTTCCTCTCCTCGCCAAACGGCTCCCCCTCATAGTGGTCGCGATCCTCGCCATCTGGGTCGTCAGTGACGCGGGTTTTCCGAAAGACAAGGGCTTCGCGGTGCATGAGTTCGGCCGGCTGCCAATCCTGAGCGGTGGCCGGCATCAGCCGATCGATTCGCTAGCGCGCAATTCGCTGCTCCAGCTCCGCGGCAAACAGACCGCGAATCTGGAGCCTTGGAAGAGCGGGGCGAAGATCGTCTCTGCGACCGAGTGGCTGATGGAAATGATGATGAATCCGACGCTCTCTGACACGCGTCCCGTCTTTCGGATTGATCATCCCGATCTGAAGGGATTGCTCGGTCTGCCGCTCGAAGCTGGTCCTGAAACCGACGGGAAACATTTCTCGGCCAATCAGCTGCAGGTGAAATCTGAAGCGTTGCTGACCGAGATGAAGCGCGTGAGCGAGGTGCCCGCCGCCAAGCGAAGCGCTTTTGACAAAGCAGTGCAGAATCTCTGGAAGGCGACTTTTCTCTACCAGCAGCTTCAGTCCGTTTTGCAGCCGGCGATGGCGCAGGATTGGTCGGCAGAGCTTCGCGCTTTTATCGAAAATCGCGAGGCCGGCCGCGCCGCGGCACAGGCTCAGAGCGCCGGGAAGCCGCACGACGAAACCGCGCTCAACCGCATCATGGCCGACGCGTCGCGTTTCGACCGCATGGAGCAGCTCGACGAGCTCGGCAAGACCACGGAAATGCGCATGCCTTTGCTGATCCCGCCCGCACAGGGCAGCGACGACGACGCATGGCAGCGCAGCGGCGCAGCGCTCATGGATGCAGCCCGTGGCGGGTCGCCTAATTTCGCGCTCGCGCACTACGCCCGCATGGCAGGTGCTTACAAGAGCGGCGACACCGCGGGCTTCAATCAAGCCGTTGCGGCTTATCGGGGCGAGATCGCCGGACGGCTCGCGCCGAATCTCGCGCAGGCCGGCGAGGAGCAGCTCTTCAATCATCTCCAGCTTTTTTACAAAGCGATGCTGTGTATGGTCTGCGCGTTCCTCTGCGCCGTCGTGTTTTGGTTCAAGCCGATCGAATGGGAAGTGCTGCGGCGCGTCGCGGTTGCCTGCTGCGTTGCCGGAGTCGTCATCACCACCGTCGGCCTGATCTTTCGCATGCAGCTCATCGGACGCCCGCCGGTGATCAATCTCTACTCCTCGGCGATCTTCATCGCGTGGGGCGCCCCGCTGCTCGGGCTCATTTTGGAAAAGTTCTGGCGCAACTCCATCGGCGTCGTCGTCGGCTCGATGATTGGGGCGATCTGCCTGATCGTGGCGCACTATCTTTCGCTCGAAAAAGACACGCTCGAGATGCTGCGCGCCGTGCTCGATACAAACATTTGGCTGGCCACCCACGTGGTCATTGTCACGCTGGGTTACGCTTCCACCTTCGTGGCTGGTTTCCTCGGCATCGTCTTCGTCGTGCGGGGATTTTTCACCTCCGCACTCACCCCGGAACTGCGCCGCTCGCTAGCCCGGATGGTCTATGGCATCGTCTGCTTCGCCGCGCTGTTCAGTTTCGTTGGCACGGTGCTCGGCGGCATCTGGGCGGACCAAAGCTGGGGCCGCTTTTGGGGCTGGGACCCGAAGGAAAACGGCGCAATCGTGATCGTGCTGTGGAATGCGCTCATCCTGCACGCGCGCTGGGGCGGACTCGTTCGCGAACGCGGTCTGGTGAATCTCGCAATCTTCGGCAACGTCGTGACGAGCTGGTCCTGGTTCGGAACGAACATGCTGGGCATCGGTCTGCACAGCTACGGCTTCATGGACGCTGCGTTCTATGCGCTGCTGAGCTTTGATCTGGCGATGCTCGCCCTCATCGGCATCGGTCTCATGCCCGAACGGCTGTGGCGCAGTTATCAGCCCATCGCGGCCACCGCTTCCAAGCGTGAGCTGCAACCTGCGTAAGCCCACCTTTTGGCAAAATTTGTCGCGATCTTGATCGCGCAAATTTCCGGCGTTCGTTACGACAATCCCGGTCCCCCTGGAGCGCATCGAAACCACCACAGCCATGAATGACACCCTGCAAGAAGAAGCCCTGACCACCCTCTCTTTTGACGTTTCCAACGATGCCGTCCCCACTGATCCCGGCGCCAATCCGTTCCGCCTCGTCGTGGATCCAGTGATGCGCCTGAAACTGCGCCGCGCCATTTTCGATCTCATCGAAAATCACGACAGCGAGCTGGCCAAATACGTCAGCGAAGGGTCGCTCGCGCTCGAGAGCTACAAGGAATACATCGAGCTGTTCGCTCACAGTCTGAAGCAAACAATGGGCACCAAAGAAGGCGTCACCTACATGCTCCAGGCCTGCGGCTTCGAAGTGAACAAGGACGAGATCAATCTCAACCCTGAGACCCGCTGGAAGGTGAAGCGGTAGCCATCCGAGCGGCGCCGCGGTGCTCCATCACGCGCTCGGCAAACGCGTGCAGAATCTTGGGGTGGATCTCCGAGTTGAGCTGGCGATGGAGATGTAAACGCGCAGAAGATCTGCGGCAATGTGCCGCGAAAGCTTGGAATCCCCTGGCTGCCGCAGATAGTGGCATCCTATGAGTTCGCCAAAAATCACCGCCTTGGTCACGGGCGCCAACAAGGGTCTCGGCCTCGAAATCTGCCGCCAGCTCGGCCGACACGGGGCCAGTGTTTTCGTCGCTGCCCGGGATAAAAAACGGGGGCTCGCCGCTGCGGAACGATTAAAAACTGAAGGGATCGATGCCCATCCGATGATCCTCGATGTGACGCACGAGCCATCGATCAGCCGGGCCGCGAAGTGGATCGACCAGGAAGTTGGTCGGCTGGACATTTTGGTAAACAACGCCGCGATTATCGCGGACCAGCATTTGACCGCCGAAAATACGCCTCCGGACATTCTGCACGGCGTGTTCGAAACGAACTTTTTCGGCGTCATCGCCGTGACCCAGGCGATGCTCCCGCTTCTGCGAAAGAGCCCCGCCGGCCGCATCGTCAATATGTCGAGCAGCCTCGGATCGCTCACGCTCGCCTCTGATTCCGCGAGCCCGATGGCGCAGATGAAGTACCTGGCCTACGACGCCTCCAAAACCGCACTCAATTCCTTCACCGTCCACCTTGCCTGGGAACTCCGCGACACGCCGATCAAGGTGAACTCCGCTTGCCCCGGCTGGGTGAAAACCGACATGGGCGGCCCGGACGCACCAGGCACCGTGGAGCAAGGCGCGGACACGCCGGTGTGGCTCGCCACCTTGCCGCCTGATGGCCCGACCGGCGGATTTTTCAATTCGCGTCAGCCAATCCCTTGGTGACTTAGACGATGCGATCGACGGCAACGATTCCGGGAATGCTCGCGAAATGTTTGTCGAAAGTGAGCACGACCGCGCCAATCCGCCGCGCACAGGCGGCGATGACGATATCCGCCAGCGGCAAAGAGCCGCCGATCGTACGATCGAGGCGCCAGACCATGCCTTCGATCTCTTGCCACAGCTTGTTGTCGGTCGCGACGTTTAGCATGACATCCCATGCGGCGCGGAACTCGCGCAAGGCCGCCTCGCTGCGCAAGCCGCGGGCGACTTCGCAGCGGATGACGCCGCAAACTGCGACGTCTCGCGCATGCGCAATCGACCGCAGCATCGCCAGCGGATTACCGCCGGTTTTCGCCGTGGTGATATACCACGAACTATCGACCAGAACGGGGCTTGCGGGCATTGGCGGCAGGAGTTTCAGCGACACGCAACGACTCAAGGTCGTAATCAGGCTCGAACGCATCACGCCATTGAGCCGAGGTCAGGCCATGGTCCCGACTCAGCACGTCGATCAGCTGTGCGCGTCGATCCATCTCGCGCAGCGCAATCCCGATCGCCTCGGTCTTGGTTCTTGCACCGGTCACGCCCATGACGCGCTCAAGCAAGCCATCGTCAATATTAAGGGTCATTTTCATACTCGAATCATACATACTCTATCCATACAAACAACCACTCTTTCCCATAAATTGCCTGTATGAAAGCGTGGACGATTCAAACCCACGGTTCGCTGGACGGCCTGACACTTGTGGAACAGACGCAGCCCGCGCCTGCGAAAGAGGAAGTGCTCGTGCGCGTGCGTGCAGTATCGCTAAACTTTCGAGACCTCATCACGATCGAAAAAGAGCGCTCCGGCAATCTTCCGCCGCCGCTTGTGCCGTGTTCGGATGGAGCAGGTGAAATCGTCGCGATCGGCGCCGGAGTTACGCGTTTCAAGGTGAAGGATCGCGTCGCCGGCATTTTTTTCCGCGATTGGGTCGAAGGTCCTTTCGAAATGAAATACCACGAGTGTGCGGTCGGCGGCTCGCGCCAGGGAATGCTCAGCGAGTTCGTCACAATTCCGGAGCACGCAGCGGTAGGCATTCCTGCGCTGCTTTCATTTGAAGAAGCCGCGACGCTGCCGTGTGCCGGGCTCACCGCGTGGCAGGCACTCTTCACGCGGGGCGAGTTGCGCGCGGGTCATACCGTCCTCGCGCTTGGGACGGGTGGCGTATCGATTTTCGCGCTCCAACTCGCGAATGCGGCTGGCGCCCGTGTGATCGTCACCTCCAGCAGTGATGAGAAGCTGGCGCACGCCAAAGAGCTCGGCGCCTCGGCAACAATCAACTACCGAACGACACCTGATTGGGACAAGGAAGTTTGGCGTATCACCGAAAAAGGCGGCGTCGATCACGTCGTGGAGGTCGGAGGCCCGGGCACGCTCGGCAGGTCCATGAACTCGGTTGCGGCCGGCGGCCACATCGCTCTGATCGGCGTACTCACCGGCTTCGGGGCTCCTGATACTGGCCTTTTCCCGCTGGTGGCCCGCAACGCACGCCTTGATGGAATTTATGTCGGCTCGCGCGCGCATTTCGAGGCGTTGAATGACTTTCTCACTCAGCATCGCATCCGGCCTGTCATCGACCGCGTTTTCCCTTTCACCGAAGCGCGTGAAGCATTCGCGTATCTCCATTCCGCCCGACATTTCGGAAAGGTCGTGATTCGCGTGGATTGAAGTCGCACGTCGGCGAATTTGGTTAACGTCATTAAAGATTTCGTTGCGAACCCGACGGGGTTTGTTTGAAAGTCCGCCCCATGCTCATGCCAATTTTCCGTACCGCAGCGCCGCTGCTCACCGGAGCCGTTTTGTCAGCGTTCCTCGTGGCAGGTTGTAAAAAAGCTCCGCCGGCTCCGCAGCAAGGCCCGTTGCCAGTCAACGTGGTCAATGTGATTGAGAAGGAAGTCACCGAGTGGGACGAATTTACCGGCCGGGTGGAAGCGACGGAAATGGTGGAGGTTCGCGCCCGGGTCAGCGGTTACCTCGAATCGGTGAATTTCAAGGCCGGCGCGATGGTCAAAAAGGATGATCTGCTTTTCGTGATCGATCCCCGGCCCTATCAGGCCGATCTGGATCGTGCGGTCGCGGATTTCGAGCGTGCCAGCGCTCAGCTCAAGCTCGCGGAGCTGGATTTCAATCGCGCAAAAGATCTGCGAGACAAGAAGGTAACGTCGCCGGAGGAGTTCGATCAAAAAGCCGCGGGACTGCAATCAGCGCAAGCCAGCCAGCGGTCGGCGAAGGCGGCGAAGGACTTCGCGGAATTAAATCTCCAGTTTACCCAGATTCACTCGCCGATCGCCGGCCGCGTGAGCAATGAGCGGGTCACCGTCGGCAACCTGATCCAGGCAGGCTCGGGTCAGGATAGCGTCCTCACCACCGTGGTGTCGGTCGATCCATTCTACGTGTATGTCGATGCTGACGAAAACAGCGTCCTGAAATACCTGAAGCTCCGCGAAGAAGGAAAACGCGTGTCGGCGGTGGACGAGCAGATTCCTGCTTATGTCGGGCTCGCGAATGAGGAGGGATTTCCTCACGAAGGTTATATCGACTTCGTGGACAATCAGCTCGATCCCAGCACCGGGACGCAGCGCGCGCGGGGAGTCTTCAAGACGTGGAATCCGCGGCTCGCTCCCGGCTTCTTTGCGCGCATGCGCATCCCCGGCAGCGGGAAGTTCAAAGCGACGCTGATCGATGACCGGGTGATCAGCTCGGAGCAGGGCCAGAAATTCGTCTTCGTAGTGAAGCCGGACAACACGGTCGAACGCCGGAATATCAAGACGAGCACGATTTCCGAGGGCCTCCGAATCGTGCGAGAGGGATTGAAAGCTGGCGAACAAGTGGTCTCCACGCGCCTCCAGATTCTCCAGCCCGGAATGCCGGTCATGCCGGTGAAGGAAGCACCTCAACCCGTGCAACCACAGGCAACTGCGGGAGAAAAGCCGGAGAACCCGAAGTAGGGCTCGGCGTATGAACTTCGCGCATTTTTTTATCGACCGGCCGATCTTCGCCGGTGTCATCAGCATCGTCATCACGCTCATCGGCGGCATCGCGCTGAGCACGCTGCCGATCGCGCAATATCCTGAGATTGCGCCGCCGACGATTCAGGTCACCGCGAACTATCCCGGCGCGAATGCCAAAGTCGTCGCCGAGACGGTCGCGACGCCCATCGAGCAGCAAATCAACGGCGTCGAGAACATGCTCTACATGTCCTCGCAATCGACGAGCGACGGGAATCTCAACCTCAACGTCACTTTCAAGCTCGGCACCGATCTCGATACCGCGCAGGTGCTCGTCCAAAACCGCGTCGCCATCGCGATGCCGACGCTTCCGGCCGAGGTGCAACGTGGCGGCGTCACGACGAAAAAGCAGTCGCCCGACATCACGATGGTCGTCCATCTCGTGTCACCGGACGGCTCGCTGGACTCCGTCTTTACCAGCAACTACGGCCTGCTTCAGATCCGCGACGAACTCGCGCGCATTGATGGCGTCGGCGACGTGAATGTCTTCGGCGCGCGGGAGTATTCCATGCGGGTGTGGCTCGATCCGACGAAAGTCGCCGCGCGTAATCTCACGGCGCAGGACGTCATCCAGTCGATCCAAGAGCAGAATGTGCAAGTCGCAGCCGGTGTCGTCGGCGCGCAACCGGTGCCGCAGGGAGTCGCGGCGTTTCAATATACGGTGCAGACGCAGGGCCGTCTTTCCGATGAGGCGGAGTTTGGTAATATCGTCATCAAAACGGGCGCCGAGGGCCGCGTGACTCGGGTCCGCGATGTGGCTCGCGTCGAGCTAGCTGCTCGCGATTACACGATCAACAGCCAGCTCAATGGCAAACCCGCGACCGCAATCGGCATCTTCCAACGTCCCGGTTCCAACGCGCTTGCCACATCCGATCAGGTGCGCGCGAAGATGGTGGAGCTGAAGAAACGCTTTCCGGCTGGACTCGATTACGTCATCGCCTACGACCCCACGGTTTCGGTGCGTGAGTCCATCCACGAAGTGGAAAAGACCCTCTTCGAAGCCATCGCGCTGGTCGTCATCGTGGTTCTCGTCTTTCTCCAAAACTGGCGCGCGACGATTATCCCGCTGCTCGCGATTCCCGTGTCGCTCATCGGGACTGCGGCAGCGATGAGCCTCTTCGGATTTTCGCTGAACAACCTCTCGCTCTTCGGCCTCGTGCTCGCGATTGGCATCGTCGTCGATGATGCGATCGTCGTCGTCGAAGCCATCGAACATCACATCGCCGCGGGGTTAAAACCGCGTGATGCTGCGCGGAAAGCGATGAACGAAGTGAGTGGCGCCGTCGTGGCCGTGGCGCTCGTTCTCTGCGCCGTGTTCGTGCCGACGGCATTCATGAGCGGCATCACTGGGCAGTTCTTCCGGCAGTTCGCGCTGACCATCGCCGTGTCCACCGCCATCTCGGCGCTCGTATCGCTCACCCTTTCACCTGCACTCGGTGCGATCATGCTGCAGCCGCCGGGGGCGAAGAAGGATTGGTTCCAGCGAACGATCGATGGCTTGCTCGGCTGGTTTTTCCGCGGCTTCAATCGCTTCTTCGGCTGGAGCTCCACTGCTTATGGGAAGAGCGTCGGCCGCCTCACGCGGCTCGCGGCGATCGTGCTCATGATCTATGCGGGCCTCGTGGGTTTGACGGCACTCGGATTCAAAGTCGTGCCTGGTGGATTTCTTCCCACGCAGGATCGCGGCTATGGAGTCGCCTTCGCGCAGCTCCCCGACGCCGCCTCACTGGACCGCACGCAAGCGGTCGTCGAACGCATTGCAAAAATCGCGAGAGAGACGCCGGGGATTCTCGGCACGATGGAGATCACTGGGATGAATCTTTTTGGCGGCAACCAATCGAACACGGCCGCGGTTTTCCTGCCATTCAAGGAATTCAGCGAACGTAAGAGCGCAGATCAACAGATGATGCCAATGCTTGCGCAGATCAATCAGCGCCTGCGTGCCGAGGTGCCGGACGCCTTCACTGGAGTCTTTCCGCCTCCGCCCGTCGCCGGTGTAGGTAATGCCGGCGGCTACCGTCTCTACATTCAGGATCGCGGCGCGGCGGGCTTGGAAGAGCTGCAAAAACAGGCGTTCGGTTTGATGATGAAGGCGAACGAGACGCCGGGATTGACCGGAAATCTGACCACTTTCCGAGCGAATGTGCCGCAGCTCTGGCTGGACGTGGATCGAGTGAAGGCAAAGTCGATGAATGTGCCGCTGAGCAATATTTTCGGCACGCTCCAGACCTATCTCGGTTCCAGCTACGTGAACGATCTCACGCTCTTTGGTCGGAGCTATCGCGTGATGGCGCAGGCCGACGCACAGTTTCGCCTGCGTCCGGAAGACATCCGTCTGCTAAAGACCCGTAACGCCGCGGGCGGCATGGTCCCACTCGGTGCCGTGGCCACCGCGCGCGAGATCAACGGTGCAGATAAGGTGGTGCATTATAATATGTGGCCGGCGGCCGATTTAGGCGGACAGCCGGCGCCCGGATTCAGCACCGGTCAGGCGCTCGCCACCGTGGAAAAACTCGCGAAAGAAACACTGCCGACCAGCTTCACGACCGAGTGGACCGAAATGGCGCTCCAGCAGCAGATCGCCGGCAACAGCGCGATTTATATCTTTCCGCTCTGCGTGCTCATCGTCTTCCTCGTGCTCGCTGCACTTTATGAAAGTTGGGCCCTGCCGCTCGCGATCATCCTGATCGTCCCGATGTGTCTGCTCAGCGCGATCGGGGGCGTGTGGCTGCGCGATATGGATAACAACATCTTCACGCAGATTGGCTTCGTCGTACTCGTCGGGCTCGCATGCAAGAACGCCATCCTCATCGTCGAGTTTGCGAAGCAGATTCAGGATCGTGACGGTGTCGATCGTTTCACCGCTGCGGTCGAAGCGTGCAAGCTGCGCCTGCGGCCGATCCTGATGACATCCTTCGCCTTCATCCTAGGCGTGCTGCCGCTCGTGCTCAGCCACGGTGCGGGCTATGAAATGCGGCAAGCCCTCGGCACTGCAGTGTTCTTTGGAATGCTTGGCGTTACCTTCTTTGGCCTCTTCCTCACGCCGGTCTTCTACGTCGTGATCATGTGGTTCAAGGAACGTGGAGGAAAGTCCGCATCATCGCCGATTCCCGCGATCCAGCCCGTGTAAGTTTTCGCTCGGCGCTGAGTGGTGACTTGCCGCGCAGGCCGAACTCCTCACCTCGGCAACGAGGAGAACGCCACGCGAAAGCCTTGGTTCGCGAGCGAGCCGTGGCGATCCATGCGGCCGATATCCACGAGATTGTAGGAAGCGCAGGTGTGGGCGCTGCACCACCATGATCCGCCGCGTCCGCTCACCAGCGCCGCCTCTCGTCCGCGCAGAGCTGCCGGCAGATCGGCACAGTATTCAAATACGTTCCCGATCACGTCATAGAGGCCCCAGTCGTTTGGCGCATAGCTGCGGACCCGGGCGGTGAACGTCGAGCCATCCGCGGGAGATTCCGCGGCGTGGTCGGGGCCGTTCCAGATATTCGCGGAGCCGGGCCGGAAGGTGCGCCCCGACGGCCAGCGCGACCGGCTGCCGGCACGCGCGGCAATTTCCCACTCGTCGAGCGTCGGCAATCGCCCTCCGATCCAGTGACAATAAGCTGCAGCGTCCGCCCCGCTGATCTGCGTCACGGGATGCTGGCGCAAGTCCTCCCATTTCGGTCCCGCCGTCCCCCGCGGCGTTCGCCAGTGCGCGCCTTCAGAATCTTCCCAAACCCAGTCCGGCAGGCCCGGATGAAAGGTTTTTCCAAAACCACGCCTTTCCGCATCCGAGACGTAGCCGGTGGCTTGGACAAACGCGGCAAATTGCGCGTTCGTCGTTTCTGCATCCGCGATGAGAAAAGCCTGCAACTTCGCCGTGTGTGGCGGATTCAGGGGATGATCTTTCTCACCCAGCGCATACGCTCCTGCCGGCACCTGGACGAGCCGGTGTCCATTCGGTCCGTCTTCCCTTGGTGGCGGTCCTGCCAGAGCCAAAGCGTGAGCGGCGATCACGCCCAGAATCGCTGCCGGCGCCCGGACCCTCAAATTACGTCCGTGTTCACCAACCATTGCTGCGGTGACACCGTTTTGAGGAATCGTTCGGCGAAACCGCGCACTTCGGTGCGAATCTCGGTCGTAAATGGCACCTCTGGTTTCGGGGCGAAGATGCTGACCGGGAGCTGATAGATGGGATCGATCCGCACCCAGGTTTTGCCTTGCGCCTTGGCGTCAGCAGGCGTTTTCAAATCACGGAGATCATCCTTGTCCGCGCCCGTGCGAATCGCCGCGGCGTAGGCCTTCTCAAAGGCGGAATCGAGGACTGGTTGAAAACGTTGACGCCTCAGAAGCTGGAGCATCATAGAAAGCAAATCCCGCTGCGTGGCCTTTGTCCGCCAGGGACGAATCTCAGCTGGGGCGAACGAACCCGCCGCTACACTCGCGGGCTCTTTGGCAAGGAACTCCGCCACTCCGGCCTCGAGGTTCAACAGCGCCGGCAGAGTTTCGACTGCATCCAGGTCGATGATGACCTCGTAGAGTGGGACGCCGAGTTCATCCGGATTGTTCTGCAGAAAGGCGACCGCCTGTTCGCTGCCGGAACCGCCAGACTGCACCTGAAGCTTCGCCAAATGCTCGTTCAAAGCTGGGATGATTTCAGCTCGGCGCGCCCGCAGCTTGGAAAGATTCGCCTCGGAAAGGTGCAGTTCACTCAGATTGACGAAACCATAGATGGAGAGAGGGACCTCGGGGATCATCGGTCTCAACGAGCACATTTGATTGTATTGACCGGGTTCGGCGAGAACCTGACGAAGGAGGCTCGCGGGAGCCAATAGCGGTTCGCCTGCGGCGAGCGGAGCGAGGGGAAAAACGGATACGGCGAGGAGCGCGAGGGACACTTTCATGGCAGGGAGGATGGTTGCTTTGCGGCGAATGTTGTCAGGTGCGCGTCAGCCGATTGTAAAAAGTCTGTGAACACTTCTGCTGTCCCCTCGAGCCTCTTCACACGCGAGAAGGCGTGATGCAAGAGTCGAAAGGAGAGCCAGAATTGACAGGTCATTTTGGGGCGCTACGCTCGCGCCCCTTTTCCTATGCCCTCGAAAATCTACACTGACAAAGACGCCGATCTCGCAACCCTCAAAGGCAAGACCTGTGCGGTCCTTGGTTTTGGCAGCCAGGGCCACGCGCACGCGCTGAATCTCAAGGAGTCTGGCGTCAACGTTATCATCGGTCTCTACGAGGGTTCGAAGTCAAAGGCGGTCGCGGAGGAAAAAGGTTTTGAAGTCTTCGAGACTGGCGAGGCGGTGAAGCGCGCGGACGTGATCTTCGTCGCGCTGCCAGACACGAAACAGGCGAAGGCCTACAAAGAGTCCATCGAGCCCAACCTCAGCAAGGGGAAGACGCTGCTCTTCAGCCACGGTTTTTCCATCCACTTTAAAACTATCGTCCCACCAAAGGACGTTAACGTGATTCTGGTCGCACCAAAGGGCCCCGGCCACATCGTCCGGCGGCAATATACCGAGGGCAAAGGAGTTCCCTCGCTTATCGCCGTTTACCAAGGCGGTAAGGCGGCCAAGCAGATCGCGCTGGCTTGGGCGAAGGGCATCGGTGGAACGCGTGGCGGAGTGATCGAGACGGACTTCAAGGAAGAGACTGAGACCGATCTTTTCGGTGAACAAACGGTGCTTTGCGGCGGCGCGAGCGCGCTCGTGCAGGCTGGCTTCGAAGTACTGGTGGAAGCAGGCTACTCACCCGAGATGGCCTATTTTGAGTGCCTGCATGAGCTGAAGCTCATCGTCGATCTCATGAACGAAAGCGGTATCGCCGGTATGCGTTTCTCAATATCCGAGACGGCGAAGTGGGGCGACGTGAGCGTCGGACCGAAGATCATCGACGCCGGTGTGAAGAAGCGGATGAAAGCCGCACTAAAGAATATCCAGTCCGGCAAGTTCGCCAAAGAGTGGGTAAAGGAATACGAAGGCGGCTACAAGACCTACAACGCACTCCTCAAGGCCGGCGAAAAGCATCCGATTGAGAAGACTGGCGAACGGCTCCGCGGGCTGATGCCTTGGATCAAAAAGAAGAATCTCAAAGGAGCGCAGGCCGCTTACTGAGGCGACCTCGAAATCCGAAACATACAAAGCGCCGCCGGGAGCCGGCGGCGCTTTGTATGTACGACCGGTGGTTTGCCGGCGTCCGACAGATGGCACGCGGCGCACGGGTATAGGTGCGGCGAGCGACCCACTTTCGAGCGCCGAGAAACACGCGTAAACCTCGCTCCCCCGCCAAAGCCCGCGGGCCGCTCCGTTATTCCCCCTCGCCCTGCTGACCGTTCTCTTCCAGTTGTCGCAGCACGTCGCTCCGATCTTCTACTTCCTCCCAAACGTCCCGACTCACATAGATCGGCGCACTTTGCTGGATTGCGAGGGCGATGCAATCACTTGGGCGGCCGTCGAGTTCGACGATCTTTTTTTCGTAAAGTTCGTTCTGAGCGCTGATGATCAGCCGCGCAAAATACGTTTCGCTCTTTAGATCGTTGATGATCACACGCTCCACCTTCGCGCCGAGCGCAGCCATTAAGTGACCAATGAGATCGTGCGTGAGTGGACGCTCTTTAGGCGTCTCATTCATGAACATCGAGATGGCGGCACCGACGCTTTCATCGACGTAGATTACGAACACTTTTTCGTCGTTGCCGATGAACACGGCGCGCCCGGAATTAAACGGAAGGACAGTGCGAATCTCCACTGAGACCACGGGTTTGCTCATCACCGAAAATCTCAGCCGCGGGTGCGTGAGTGTCGAGGGCGAAGTATGCGGAAAAGCGCCCACGTTCGATGAGGCAAAGCGCGGCGCTCGTAATTTCCCCAAAGGCCGATTGCATTCGCGAAATCGGGGCATTACATGCGCGCCATGCAGCCTCCATGGGATATTCCCGCCGCCACTTCGCTCTACAATATCGATCGCTGGGGGCTCGGATATTTTTCGATTAATGCCCGAGGCAACATCCAGGTCTGTCCGACCCAGAATCCAGCGACGCCGATCGACCTGATGGAGCTGATCGCCGAAGCGCGCGCTGAGTACGGCCTTGGATTTCCGATGGTGCTTCGTTTTCAGGACCTGCTGCGACACCGTGTGGACACGATCAACAAGGCGTTCAGCGCAGCGATCGCGGAAGCGAATTACCGCAACGTCTATCGCGGGGTTTTCCCCATCAAGGTCAACCAGCTCCGCGAGGTCGTGGAAGAGATCATGGAGGCAGGGGCGCCTTATCATTTCGGGATCGAGGCGGGCAGCAAACCGGAGCTGCTCGCCGCGCTGGCGATTCACCGCGATCCGGAGTCGCTGATCATCTGCAACGGCTACAAGGATTCGCTCTTTATCAGCAACGCGCTGCTCGGCCGGAAGCTGGGCAAACGGGTAATCCTGGTCGTGGAGAAGATCGAGGAGCTGCACGAAATTCTACGCGTTTCCAAGGAAGTAGGTGTCGAGCCGATGATCGGGATGCGCGTTCGTCTTTCCGCGAAAGGCTCGGGCAAGTGGGCGACGAGCGGCGGCGAAAACGCGAAGTTCGGCGTGAGCACGGCGGAACTCGTCGAAGCGAGCGCGGTGCTGCATCGCGAAGGGCTCGCCCACGCGCTGAAGCTGATTCATTTTCACGTCGGCTCGCAGGTGCCGGACATTGGGACCATCAAACGTGCGGTCCGCGAGGCGGCGCGATTTTATACGAAGCTCACCAAGCTCGGACATGAACTGGGTTACCTCGATGTCGGCGGTGGGCTCGGCGTGGATTACGATGGTTCGCGCACCGCCTTCGACAGCTCGACGAACTACTCGCTCCAGGAATACGCACGAGACATCGTCTATAACATCATGGACGTGTGCGACGCGGAGAAGGTGCCGCATCCCATCATCGTCAGCGAAAGCGGCCGCGCCATCGTCGCGCATCATTCGATCCTCATTGTCGAGGCATTCGGCTCCATTGAAAAGGAGCGGTCACCCGCTGGCATCGAGGCTCGCGAAACGGACCCGAAACAGGTGGCGGAGATCCTCGATCTCGAGCGAAACCTCACCCACCAGAACCGCATGGAGTCCCTCCACGATGCGCTCCAGATCAAGGAACAGGCGCAATCGATGTTTGATCTCGGGCTGCTCGAACTGGAGAGCAAAGCGAAGATCGAGACTGTCTATTGGCAGATCGCACAGCGGATCGTGGAGTTCTGCCGTGGGATGAAATATGTGCCGGATGAAGTGCGCGATCTCGAGACTTCGCTGGCCGACCAATACGTTTGCAACTTCAGCGTCTTCCAGTCGCTACTCGATCATTGGGCACTCGGCCAGCTCTTCCCGGTCATGCCGATTCACCAACTCGATGAATTCCCCGAGCGCCAGGCCACGCTCGTGGACATCACCTGCGACAGCGATGGCAAGGTGAGCAAGTTCATCGATCTGCAGGACGTGAAAGACACGCTGCCTTTGCACAAACTGAAGCCCGGCCAGCCTTACTACCTCGGTTTCTTCCTGATGGGCGCCTACCAGGACATCATGGGCGATCTGCACAATCTTTTCGGCCGCGTGAACGAGGCGCATGTCTTCCTCGATGAGGACGAGGAAAGCGGTTGGTACATCGAGGAGACGATCGAGGGCAGCACGATTGGCGAAGTCCTCAGCCTCACGCAGTGGGATAAAGGCGAGCTCGCGCGGCAGGTGAAAGCGCAGGTGGACGCGGCCATTAAGAGCGACCGACTCAAACCGAGCGAAGCGATGAAGCTGCTTGGTAACTACGAGCGCGCGCTCCGCGGCTACACTTACCTCACGCTGAACGGAGCTGGCCCGAAGTAGCGCGTTCGCGAAAGGCGCGCGACAGCGCGACGTATTTTTCGGCCCACGGTTTGATAGTGGTCTGCTCGTCGAGTGTTAGCGCTCGGACGACTTTCGCGGGCGAACCGAGTACTAGCGAACCAGCGGGGATTTTCCTGCCGCCGGTGACGAGAGCGCTAGCACCGATGATCGAACGCGCGCCGATTTCCGCACCATCAAGGACGATCGCACCCATCCCGATCAGCACCTCATCCGCGACCCTGCAGGCGTGCAAAACCGCCTTGTGCCCGACAGTTACAGACTCGCCGACATGCACACCAAAATCATCCGCAAGATGCACAACCGCGCCATCCTGCACGTTTGAACGCGGACCAATGACGATGCTGTTGATGTCGCCGCGCAACACCGCCGAATACCAGACACTTGATTCCTCTCCCAAGGTCACATCCCCGACGATGCTGGCGTTCGGAGCAGTCCACGCCGTGGGATGGATTGTCGGCCCGCGGTCAAGGAACCGCGTAAGTTGCGCGTCGAGGTTCATGCCCGATGATGCAGGCGCGCGCGAAGGCGATCAACCGCGAAGGCTGATGATTGCAGGATTCAGGGACTCTCAATTTGTCGGAAGAAGTTGTTGACTTGATCTGTGGCGGCTGGCAACTCTCACGCCCGTCCCGCTGGACTCCCAGCACCACCCACTCAAACCCAGGAACATCATCTCTCATGAACAAGGCAGAACTCGTTGAGGCCGTGCAAAAATCTCTCGGCAAAGAAACCAGCAAGGCACAGGCGGAGCGCTCGGTCGAAGCCGTGATCGACGGCATTAAAGCCGGTCTCAAGAAGGGCAAGTCCGTGCAGTTGGTTGGGTTTGGCACCTTCAAGGTGGCGAGCCGTAAAGCACGCATGGGCATCAATCCGAAGACTGGCGAGAAGATCAAAATCAAGGCCAGCAAGAGTGTTAAGTTTGGTGCCGGTAAAGACTTGAAGTCCCGGCTCTAGCCGTCGTTTTCCCCCTCGCACCCCCGAGAGACCCCGTTTCGCGAGAGCAAAACGGGGTCTTTCATGTACCGATGGCACGTCGATCTCATCGACGTAATTTACAGAGAAGGAGCACGAATCCAGCAGCTTGGAACAAGCGAGGGCAGGCATCCTGCTTGAGAAGGATTTTCCTTCCTCGGACACCCATGACTTTCGAAAAGAGAATCTGCGCCAGTCTCGCCGGGTCGCTGCTTCTTTTTGCGCTAGCGGCAGCAGGCGCCAGTCTGGCGCCCGAAAGCGCTCGCGTGGTGATCGCATTCGCTGGCGGTGTTCTGGAGTCGATCTTGTTGTGGGTGATCTACCGCCTGGCCGTGGATGAACTGCGGCGCCGGGACGAAGCTCGACTTGCTCTGGAGGAGACCAACGTCGCGTCTCCCGCCGCGGAAGCGGAGGAGCGGCGTGCGCGCGCTTTGCAGGATTTGTTCGATGACGCGCCGGTCGCGTATCACGAGCTGGATCGCGAGGGTCATATCTCCCGGGTAAATCGCACCGAGCTCGACATGCTCGGCTATTGCGCTGAGGAAATGGTCGGACGCTCGGTGTGGGATTTCATCATCGAAGACGAAGCGGCACGTGGCACTCCACGTGAGATGGAGGCGGAGATGAAGATCGAGGCCTGTCAGCGCAGTTTTCGGCGGAAGACCGGCGGTCGTGTGCCGGTTTTGATGCGGAATAAGGTCATCACCGACGTAAACGGCGAGCCAATTGGCATCCGCTCCACATTGCAGGACATCAGTGCGCTGAAGCGCACCGAGCAAGGCCTCCGCGACGCGGAGGAGAAGTATCGCAGCATCTTCGAAAATGCCATCGAGGGAATTTTTCAGACGACGGCGGATGGCTCGTATCTGAGCGCAAATCCCGCGCTCGGCGTGATTTTAGGGTATGCGTCTCCCGACGAGCTGATGCGCAGCGTGACCCACATTGGCAAACAGCTTTATGTCGATCCGCACCGGCGACAGCAGTTCGCGGCAGCGATTGCGGAGAAGGAATCGGTGACGGATTTCGAATCCGAAATTCGCCGTAAAGATGGGAGTACAATTTGGATTTCGGAGCGCGCCCGCGCGGTCCGAGATGCGGATGGCAAGTTACTCTATTTCGAAGGAACAGTGGAGGACATTACCGAGCGACGCGAAGCAGCCGTCGCTATCCGACATGCGCGAGACGTCGCGCTGGAGTCTGTCCGGCTGAAGTCGCAGTTCCTCGCAAACATGAGTCATGAAATCCGCACGCCGATGAATGGCATCATCGGCATGAGCGGTCTGCTGCTCGACACGGAACTCACGACGAAACAGCGGGATTTCACCGAGACGATTTCCACCAGTGCCGAAGCGCTGCTCACGATCATCAACGACGTGCTCGACTACTCCAAGATCGAGGCGGGCATGCTGAATTTCGAGGAGATCGACTTCGATCTCGCCCGCGTGGTGGAAGGTGCGGTGGAAGTGCTCGCCACCCGCGCCGCAAACAAAGGCCTCGAGCTCGCCTCTCTCGTTTATAGCGATGTCCCGCTCGGTCTGCGGGGCGATCCAGGCCGGCTTCGTCAGGTGCTGACAAATCTCGTGGGGAACGCGGTAAAATTCACCGAAAAAGGAGAGGTGATCGTCCACGCCGAGTTGGTCGAAGAGTCTTCGGACGCCGCCTATGTGCGTTTCAAAGTGAGCGACACCGGGATTGGCATCCCGAAGGACGTTCAGTCCAAGCTTTTCCAAGCCTTCGTGCAGGCAGATGGATCGACGACTCGCAAATACGGCGGCACGGGTCTCGGCCTGGCCATTTCCCGCCAGATAGTCGAGCAAATGGGCGGTGAACTCACGTTGCAAAGCACGCCGGGAGCCGGCTCAACGTTCATGTTCACCGTGCGGCTGCTCAGGCAAGTCCGACCTACAACCACAGTGCGCAAAGCCGCGCTCGTCGATCGTCGCGCCTTGATCGTCGACGACAGCGCGACGAATCGCCAACTGCTCCATCACCTTTTCGGCGCGTGGGGTTTGCGCCATGAACAGGTTGCGACCGGTGCAGAGGCGCTGACTGCTCTTCAACAGGCCGCGCGGGATGGCCAAGCCTTTGAGTTGGTCGTGTTTGACATGCAGATGCCGGATATCGATGGCTTCGAGCTGGCCCGCACGATCAAGAGCGACCCACGGTTGCAGACTCCGAAGCTCGTGGTACTCACCTCGATCGACCGACCCGATGATGCCGATCTGCTGCGAGACGCCGGGGTGGACGCCTATTTAATGAAGCCGGTGAAGCAAACTGCGCTTTACGACAGCCTCACCACGGTCCTTTCCGAGGATCTTCAATCGCGCGATATCCGCAGCGGGCTCGTTGTAATGGCCGACCGCAAGCCCGCGATCGCGCCGGTTCGCCCGCTGCGCATTTTGGTCGCGGAAGACAATGTCGTGAACCGCAAGGTGGCGCTCTACCAGCTTGAGCGTCTGGGCTATCAAGCTGATGTCGTGGAGAACGGCTTGGAAGTCCTCGAACGCTTTTCGCAGGCTTCTTATGACGTCGTGCTGATGGACTGCCAGATGCCGGAACTCGATGGCTACGCGACGACGCGTGAATTGAGAAAACGCGGCGGCCCGGGCGTCCAGACCGTCATCATCGCGATGACCGCCAACTCTATGGAGGGCGATCGTGAGAAATGCATCGCTTCGGGCATGGACGATTTCGTCACCAAACCGGTTAAGATCGAAACCTTGCGGGTTGCACTGGAGCGTTCGACGAAGCCGGCCGCGAGAACGGTCACCACCGCGGCAGTCTCCCGCTCCGCCGCGGGAGCAATCGATCTCGGAAAGCTTTCAAGCCTCTGCGATCTGCCGGACGGCAGCAGCGGAACAATGCTTGCGGAACTCATCGACGTCTTCCTGGAAAACAGCGAGCACTTGCTCGCCGACGCGAAGGCTGCTGTCGCTCAAGGCTCCGCCGCGAACCTCGTCCGCGCGGCCCATACCCTGAAAGGCAGCTGCAGTAATTTCGGCGCCGAGCGTCTGCGCAATGCGTGCTCGAAAATGGAAGATCGCGCGCGCGCAAACGCGATGGGCGAAGCGCCAGCACTGCTTGCCCTAGTCGAAAAAGAATATGCGCGCGCGCGCACTGCGCTCGAGAAACATCACACCCGCCCCATCGCCGCATGAAAATCCTCATCGCAGAAGACGACCCCGTGTCGTCCCGCATTCTCCAAGTCACCTTGCAACACTATGGGCACGAGGTCGTCGCAGCCAGGGACGGCGAGATCGCCTGGGCAGCCTACGACCAGGATCCGGTGCGTTGCATCGTGAGCGACTGGATGATGCCGGGTCTCGATGGACTGGACTTGTGCCGGAAGGTGCGCGCACGGCCGAAGACGGAATACACCTACTTTATCCTGCTCACTGCCGTGAACACCGGCGGCGACAATCTGCGCGTCGCGATGAACGCTGGCATTGACGATTTTCTCACCAAGCCACTGGACCGTGAGGCAATCCTGATGCGGCTGCACGTCGCGGCGCGCATTCTCGATTTCGCCACCGAGATCCGGCAACTGAAGGCGCTGATCCCAATCTGCATGTACTGCAAAAAGGTGCGAGACGACGGGAATTACTGGCAGCAAGTGGAGAGTTACATTCACGAGTGCACGGGCAGCAATTTCAGCCACGGGATCTGTCCGACATGTTTTGACGAGCAGGTCTCGAGCATGTCCCTGGGTGCCCGGAAGGTCGCTGCCCCTTAACGCTTCCAGGCGAGCGTCAGCCAGCCGCCAAGGAGTGCAAGGCCGCCGACTGGTGTAATCGCGCCCAGCCACTTCGCATTTGTAATCGCGAGCACGTAGAGACTGCCGCTGAAGATCGCGATCCCGCTCGCGAAGAGCGCGAAAGCGACTCGGGGCACCGTTGCCGAACCCCGCGCGAGTACGAGCAAGACGACGGCGTGCGCGAGATGATAGAGCGCCGCCGTTTCCCAGTTCGCTGTCGTTCCATTTGCTGCCAGCGTCGGCTTTAGCAGGTGCGCTCCGAATGCGCCGGACACGACGGCGAGAAACCCAAACAGCGCGGCAATGCGGAGAGGAGTGACAAATGACATGCGCGCACGCTATCGGTGCGGCTCTACCTTGCCACCCACTACCTGCCAAATCTCTTTGCCCGTCGATTGGACGAACTGGACGCCGCGTGAGCAGGCGAATCTCTGCTTCATCATCCGGGAAAACCGCGTGCTGCTGATCCGCAAAAAACGAGGTCTCGGTGCGGGTAAGATCAACGGTCCGGGCGGGAAGCTGGAGCCCGGCGAGACCGCAGAGTCAGCCGCGATCCGAGAGACGCAGGAGGAGATCGGCGTGACGCCGCTGGAGATCGAAGAGCGCGGCGTGCTGCATTTTCAATTTACCGACGGCTACAGCCTCGTCTGCACGGTGTTCGTCGCGCATGATTTTTCCGGCGAACCCATCGATACACCTGAAGCGACGCCAATGTGGTTCGCGCTCGATGCGATCCCATTTGAGGAAATGTGGGCGGACGACCGGCACTGGCTGCCGCGCACGCTGGCAGGCGAGGCGTTCGACGCGTGGTTCGTTTTTGATCGTGAGACGATGCTGACCAATGAAATCCGGTGGCGCGGCGAGATTTAAGTCTTCGCGTTCATACTCCTCCATGCCGAAACACGGGCCCTTCGCTTTGAGTTAATTCGCACTTGGGCCGTGCGGGGCGAAAAGGCAGCCTGACCGGGTTGCATGAGTTCCGCCTACGCCGTTTCATCGTGGATTTGGGAAGATGGAGATTTTGTCACTGCGACGAGCGTGCCGCTGACCGATCGAGGGTTCCGCTATGGGATGTCCGTGTTCGAGAGCCTGCGAGTGACCGCCGGTGAAGCGGAGTTCTTTGACCAACATCGGGCGCGGCTGCTGCAGGCTTGCGGCGAACGATCTCTGGCGGTGAATGACACCGCGCTGGCCAGCATCCCTGAGCTTTTTGCGAGTGCAGCCAGGGACGGTTTCGGCCGGATTTATGTCACGGCCGGCGATGGCGGGCCGGCTTCGCCCTCTGAAAATCCACGGCTCCTCGTTTTCCTCGAAGCGCGAACGCCTCCTGGCGCGGATGATTCGTGGGAGATCACGCTGCACGAGGAAAGCTATCATCCGCCATTCGGCGGGCTGAAGACGGCGAACTATTGGTTCAACTGCGACGCGCTCGCCCACGCCCGCCGCGACGGTTTCGATGAGGCGTTGCTCTTCAATGATCGCGCCGAGCTGGTCTCGGGTTGCTGTGCGAATGTGTTCCTTCTCCACGGCGAGGGGTTCTCCACCCCGCCGAGAGCAAGTGGGTGCCGCGCCGGCGTGATCCGCGAGTGGGTGATCAATCGTCGAAAGGTGGAAGAGCGCCGGCTCCGGCGCGAGGACGTGATCAACGCCGACGAAATTTTTCTGACGAACAGTTGGATCGGCGTGATGCCGGTCGCCACCGTCGAGGGTCGCTCGCTCGCCTCCCGCTGGGCCGGTCCAAAACTCGCGGCGGAACTCGCGGCGCGGCGGAACGCTGAGACTTCTCAATCTCGTCGATCATGAGCGCCCTCATTCGCCGCTTTGTCGTCATGGCAATGCTCGCCAGCGGCGGGATCGTAAATCGCGCGGCAGGCGGGGAGAATGACGGCGCTTCGACATGGCGGCCCGCGTTTTCGCCTGCCGGTGGCGCGACGCGGGTAGCTCTCTGGCCCAGCAGGGGCAAACCTCTCGAGGCGGAGGTCAGGGAATTTCTTCGAATCCACAATGAGGCCCGCGCCGCGGTGGGTGTGCCGCCGCTACTTTGGGACACCAAAGTCGCGATGCACTCTCAGAAATGGGCAGATCATCTCGCCGCGATCGATCACCTCGAACATCGGCCAGCTCCACGACTATACGGCGAAAACATCGCCTCAATGGCCTGGCGGGGATTCACCCCGGGGGACGCTGCGCGCCTGTGGCTCCGCGAACGCGGTGGGTATCGCGCAGGCAAGACTACTTCCGATTGGCGCACGGGGCACTACACGCAAATGGTCTGGAGAACCTCCACGGAAGTCGGCTGCGGAATCGCGCGGGCGATTGACGGCACAATCTACGTCGTCGCGAACTACTCGCCGGCTGGCAATATGGTGGGGCGAAGCGCCTATTAGTTTTCTGCACACCGGAGGCACTTGCCGCGCAATCGCGGATGCGCGAGAGGAACCGTCCCTTGTCGAAGCTGAAATCCGATCTTCTCACCGAAATCTCCGCCGCCACACCGCTCGCGGCGAAGCTGGAGGCGGTGCGCAAGGGTGAGGCGGTATCGTTTGAGCATGTGGTGGAGTCCGCGCAGCCGTGTCTCGCAGTGCTGCTCGCACGGCAGGCAAAAGCGCGGACGTGGATTGTTTGCGCGAACGTTCGCGCGCAGGAAGCGGTTCACAATGAGCTGCTGCACTGGTTTCCCGAGGCACTGTTTTTCCCGGCAGTGGAAGTTGCGCCAGTCGAAGGCGCGCTGCCCGATCCGGAATCGAGCGCCGAGCGACTCGGCATCGTGCAGCAGCTCAGTACCCCGAAGGGGCGGCAGATCGTCGTGCTCGCCCGCGCGAGCCTGGAGGATGAAGTGCCAACGGTCGCAGCGCTGCGGCAGCTCGAAGTGCGGCTCAAGCGCGACACGCGGCTGGATCGCGAAAAGCTCATCAAGCAACTCGCCGACGCCGGCTACGAACACGCGCCGCAGGTCACGGCACGTGGGCAGTTCGCCGTGCGCGGCGGCATCCTCGATGTGTTCTCGTTCCAGCACTCACTGCCGGTGCGCATCGAACTTTTCGACGACGACATCGAATCGATCCGCGAGTTCGACCTCGATTCCCAGATCAGCGTCAATCACCTCGACACCTGCACGCTCCTCCTCGGCGAAACGGCCGCCGAACGCGCTACTTGCAGGCTCCGCGAGCTCATTGGGGAAAAGGATCTGACCATCGATCTTGAGGCAAGTTGGTTTGCCGCCCAGGTTCGCATCGTGGAAGGCGGCGAAGGGGCAATCAGCGATGGCGGTGGAGATTTGACCACGAATGATACGGATTTGGCAGATGGAGAACCGGCGGCGCCGCCAGTTTCTTTATCCGCGCCATCTGGGAGATCCCAGGTCCTTCGATCCGAGTCATCTTCGACCGAGTTTTCCGGAGCCACGGCGGGCGAAGACTTCTCGACCGCCTTTTACGATCACGGGCTCGGAGAGTTCGAGGCCGGCGATTTCGTCGTCGATGAGATCAAGCGCGAGCGATTCTTCAGCCAGCTGCGTGAATGGCGCACGCAAGGCTGGCGCGTCCACGTCTTCTGCAACAACGAGGGTGAGATCGAGCGCCTGCGGGATCTCGTTCCCCCAGTCGAGACGGATGCGCTGCAATTCACGGTCGGCACGCTCGGACGCGGGTTCACCTTCCCCGCGGCGAAGGTTGCGGTGCTTAGCGACGCGGAGCTGTTCGGGCGCTACCGAAACACGCGTGCTCGGCGGATGGCGCTGCGCCGTGCGAGGGAACAGTCGAATCGCGCACAAATCGATTTCAGCGAGCTGAACGAGGACGACCTCGTCGTCCATCTCGAACACGGCATCGGACGCTACGAAGGCATGAAATCCGTCCCGCGCGCGGATGGAAAAACGGAGGAGGTGCTCGTTATCGCGTTCGCCGACGACGCGCGGCTCTATGTGTCGCTGGAGCAGAGCTACCTCATCGCACGTTACGTCGGTGTGGGGAAAAGGAATCCGCCGCTCTCGACGCTCGGAGATGGCAAGTGGGCGAAGGCGAAGAAGAACGCAGAGAAAGCAGTCTTCGATTACGCCGGCAAACTCCTGCAAATCCACGCCGAGCGCGAGACCGCGAAGGGCTTCGCGTTTCCACCGGACAATAAATGGCAGCGCGAATTCGAAGCGTCCTTTCTTTACAAGGAAACCGCGGACCAGCTCACCGCGATCGCTGCGAGCAAGGCGGACATGGAGAGCGAGCAACCGATGGATCGCCTCATCTGCGGCGATGTGGGTTTCGGGAAAACTGAGGTCGCAATTCGGACGGCGTTCAAAGCCGTGATGGGCGGAAAGCAGGTGGCCATCCTGGTCCCGACAACCGTGCTGGCCGAGCAGCACTACCGGAATTTCCGCGAGCGGATGAGCGATTACCCGATCACCGTCGAGCTGCTCAGCCGCTTTCGCACGCCCGGTGAGCAGCGCAAAACCGTCGAGGGATTGAAGGATGGGCGCGTCGATATCGTCGTTGGCACCCACCGGCTCATTTCCAAGGACATCGCGTTCAAAAATCTCGGCCTCGTGGTGATCGACGAGGAGCAGCGCTTCGGAGTGCTGCACAAGGAGAAGTTCAAGGAAATGTTTCAGCTCGTGGACATGCTCACGCTCTCGGCAACGCCGATTCCGCGCACGCTCTACCTGTCACTCATGGGCGCGAAGGACATGAGCACGATCGAGACGCCGCCGCTCAATCGAATCGCGACCGAGACGCTGATCTGTCCGTGGGACGAGCGCGTGATGCGCGACGCGATCAACCGCGAACTCGCGCGCCAGGGACAGGTCTATTTCCTCCACAACCGCGTCGCGACGATCGAGCGCGAGCAGGCGCGGATCAAGCGCCTGTGCCCGTCGGCGCGCACCGTTATCGGCCACGGGCAGATGGACGAACATGAGTTGGAAGAGGTGATGCATCAGTTTGTAAGCGGCGCGGCGGACGTGCTGATTTCGACGACGATTATCGAAAGCGGCCTCGATATCCCAAACGCAAACACGATCATCATCGACCGCGCGGATCGCTTCGGGCTTGCCGATCTCTATCAGCTCCGCGGCCGCGTCGGCCGGGCGCAGCACAAGGCCTATGCCTACCTCCTGTTACCGCGCGACATGATGAGTCAGGGCGAAGCGCGCAAACGCATCAATGCGATCAAACAATACAGTTCGCTCGGCGCTGGCTTCAAAATCGCGATGCGCGATCTGGAGATTCGCGGCGCCGGCAACATCCTCGGCACCCAGCAGAGCGGTCATATCGTGACCATCGGTTTCGACCTGTATTGCGCACTGCTGAAGCAGGCCATCGCGAAGCTCAAGGGCGAAAAAGTCCGCCATCGGCTGGAGGTTTTGCTGCGCACGGATTTCCTCGCCACACGGGAAGCGGACTATGCGGGGGACGGCGCTCGTACACAGCCCACACCACCTTCACGCGCGGCGCCAGCCGGTCGAAATCGCCGCGGCTTAATGCCGAACTTGCCGACAAAGCCGATTTCAACGGAAAGCGCCGGAACGCACCCTTCCACGGAAAACGCGGGCTCCCAGATCGGGAAAGCGCCGGCATTTCTTCCGCAGAGCTATATCGCGGAATCCCAGCCGCGCATTCAGGCGTATCGCCGGCTCGCGGAAGTGACGACGCAGGAGCAGCTCGAGGCGCTGCGCAAGACATGGCGCGACCGCTTCGGGCAGCTTCCGGAAGCCGCCCAAAACCTGCTCGCGATGACGGAAGTCAAACTCGCCGCCGCGGCGCGAAAAATCTCCGTCGTCGAAGTCCGCGAGGACAAAGTCATGCTCACCCGCAACGGCGCGCTGGTGCAGATCGATGGGAAATTTCCCCGTCTCTCCACGCGTAATCCAAGCGAGCGTCTCCAGGAATTGCTGAAACTCGTCCGCGCGTTTTGACACCAGCATAAAACGGAAGTCACTGCCGCGCGGGATCCGCGCTGAGCTCGCCACTTGGTTCGCGGCCAACGTCTTCTTCGAGACGTGGTCGGCCGTGTCTTGCGACGCGGGAGAATTCACGCATGCTCTCGTGGAGCACGATGAATTCCCCCTCGGCAGCGCCGCAGCCCGATCAATTGCGCGCAGCTCTGCCAACCCGGCGCGGGGCACTGCTCTTCCACTTCAAGGCTGCCTGTTTCCAAGCGCGACGCTTCCTGGGCGACGTTTCCCGGGGGGAAGTCGTCCGGCATCCGCGAGCCGGCAAGCTCGGGAAAACGCCGATTCGCGGCGAGCGTTCGAGCGATCTTTGGTTTGAGACAAATGCGTCCGCCGAGCAGCGGCTGCAGCTCGGAAAAGTGCAAAATCTGCGCGCAGCAGCGGCAATGCTCGACGGAATCGAGATTCCAGCCGGCGCGACGTGGAGCTTCTGGCGACAGCTCGGTCGCACGACGGCGAGGCGGGGGTTTGCGGTCGGTCGCGAGCTTCGCGAAGGCTGCCTCATTCCTACGCTCGGCGGCGGGCTTTGCCAGCTTTCCGGCGCGATCTACAATGCGGCGCTGGAGGCTGGGCTTGAAGTCGTGGAGCGGCATCGCCACAGCGATCCGCGCGTCGGTACCCTCGCGGCTTTGGGGCGCGATGCGACAGTCTTTTGGAACTACGTCGATCTGCGGCTGCGAGCGCCTTTCGCATGGCGGCTGGAGGTGCGGCTGACCGCGACGCGCCTGATCGTGCGCGTGCGGAGCGCCGGCTTGGGCGCGCCGCACGTCAAATCTCCGCAGCCTGTGCCGGCCGCGGAGGCCACGACGGAGCCGGGTAGTTGTGCTAGCTGCGGAGTGGATGATTGCTTCCGCCATCAGGAGCCAGAGGAAGGCAATCCGGCGCGCACGGCGTGGCTTGTCGATGAATGGTGGCCGGAGTGGGAAGGTCATCTCGACACGCTCGGCGTGCGTCCGGGTTTGCTGCTGCGACCATTGGATGGACGCCGATGGAGGAAGGCAAACTATGCGTGGGACACGAGGAAGTTTGTAAAATCGCAGAACGCTACGCTGCTGACGCTGCGCCGCGCGTGGGCGACGCGGCGTCTGCGCGACCAGGGCGCAGTACGGCAGCGCGCTTTGCTGGTGTGGGACGAGCGGCTCGCGCGGAACTACGCACGCCGACTCGACGCTGAGCACACGCACCTCATCGTCGCGCAAAATCTCCTGCCATTTCTGTGGCGCGATGGCGTGCTCGGTGGCCGGACCTTTGACGTGCTGATGACGCGTCTGCCGATCCATGATCTCCAGCGCGCACTCGATCACGCCGCGCAACTTCACCCCAAGTCAGCCACGTGCGCCGACTTCCGCGCGCCGGCGTGGCTGGGGCAGATGGAAGCAGAGGCGCTCGCCGCCGCAGCTCGCTGGATCACGCCACATTCCGCCATCGCCGAACTGGCTGGTGAACGCGCGGAGATCGTTCCATGGGCGCGTGCGGAAGCGCCACGATGCGCTTCCGGAAACCGGGTGGTTTTTCCCGCATCGACGCTCGGCCGCAAAGGCGCCTACGAACTGCGTGAAGCGGCCCGAAAACTTAATTTCGAGCTGGTCTGCCTCGGGCGGGTGATTGAGGCCGCGGACTTTTGGGACGGCATCAGAGTCGCGACTCCTGGCGCAAACTGGCTGGATGGCGCGGCAGCCGTGGTGCTGCCCGCGTTCGTCGAACATCGCCCGCGCCGACTCCTCGCTGCGCTCGCTGCAGGCGTGCCGGTGATCGCCACGCCGGCGTGCGGTTTGCGCGGTGTGGCAGGTGTTGTTGAAGTGCCCGCAGGCGAGGTTGCAGCGTTGACCGACGCCATCTCCGAAACCTTGGAAACGCGCGCGTCTTCCCCGATTGGCCGACGTGAAAGTCGTTCGGATTTACGCTCCGTCTGAACGCGTCTTTTTCGCCCGCTCATCCACGATGGACGCGATGAGGAAGCAGCCAACAGCGACGCAGATGCACGCGTCGGCGACGTTGAATGCCGGCCACGGATTGGCGAAGCGGACGTGCAGATCGAAGAGCAGGAAATCGACGACGTGATGATGGATGATCCGGTCGGTGACATTTCCGAGGATGCCGGCACTGAGCAGCCCGACGCCCCAACGCGACCAGAGGTCGCGGAAAACCCCGCGGGCGCTGGCGATGAGCAGCCCGACGAAGGTGGCCAGCGAGAGGATGACGAAGAAGAGATTGTTGTCTTTGCCGATGCTGAACGCGGCTCCAGTATTCCCCCAGTAGCACAGGTGAAAGAACCCGGGAATGATCGGTTCTTCCCACCCGAGGATTCCGCCGGAGCGGTGGATGATCCACCACTTGGTGGCTTGGTCGAGCGCGTAAAGCGGGAGTGCGAGGGTGGCGAGGAATTTCATCGGTGCGCAGCGGTCCTTTGTCTTGGGGAGCACAGGCCGCTGGCCTGTCGCGTTCGGCGTCCCGCCGAACGCATCGGATGTTTGGCGGGCAAACTCAGGACACACGACGCAACGGAGACTTTTTCGAAAACGCGCGCTGGAATGACGTCGGGAGCTTCCGGCGGGCCGCCGGAAACGACAGGCGAGCGGCCTGTGCTCCCCATTGCCCTCGCAACCTCCATCACGACGCGCTCACTACTTCCGCGCAACGGTCGCAGAGCTCGGGGTGCGCGGCGTTTTCGCCGACGGTCTCGCGGTGGCGCCAGCAGCGTGCGCACTTGGTCCGCGCGGTGCGGACGACGCGGGCCTCGGTTTCGTCGCCGGAGATGAGGGTGAGGTCGCTAAGAATGAAGAGTTCTTCCAGCTCAGCCTCGCGATGCTGAAGCTGTGTGAAGAGCGCGTCGTCTCCGATCTGCAATGCGACGGCGCCTTCGAGAGCGTTGCCGATGAGCTTCTCGGCGCGCGCGGCCTCGACGGCCTGGGCGATGGTGCCGCGCAGCTTCAGCAACTGCTCCATATTCGCCTCGAGCGCGGAGTCGCGGAGCACAGGATCGGCTTCGGGGAAGAGCGTCAGGTGGACCGATGACGCGACCGTCGAGCGCGAGAATTCCCACGCTTCATCTGCGGTGAAAGCGAGGATCGGCGCGAGCAGGCGGGTGAGCGCATCCAGGACGCGAGCCATGACGGTCTGCGTGACGCGGCGACGCGCGGAATCGGCGGCGTCGCAGTAGAGGCGGTCCTTCGTGACATCCACGTAGAGCGCGCTGATCTCGACGGTGACGAACTGGTTCAGCGTCTGGAAGACTTTGCGAAAGTCGTATCCCTCAAACGCCGCGCGGCAGGTCGCGATGACCTCTTGCAAGCGCGAGAGCACCCAGCGGTCGATAGCTGTTCCGCGAATCGCCTCGCCGGTCAGCCCGCGATGCCACGCCGCGACGCCGCCTACTTCGCCGAGCGGACGGAATTCCACGGCGTGCTGCGCGGGGTCGAAGCCGTCGAGATTCGCGAGCAGAATGCGGAGAATATTGCGGAAGCTGCGGTACGACTCTGCCAATCCCTTGAAGCTTTCTTCGGAGAATGGGACCTCGTTTTGATAGTCCACGCTCGACGCCCATAGGCGCACGATATCCGCGCCGTATTTGCCGACGAAATGCTCGGCGTTCATCGGCTTCGCGTAAGTCCCCTGCTCCGATTTCGAGACCTTCTTGCGTGTGTCCTTGTCCACGACAAACCCGTGCGTGATCACCGTCTTATAGGGCGCGGTGCCGGTCATCGCGATGGAAGTCATGAGCGAAGATTGGAACCAGCCGCGGTGCTGATCCGTCGCCTCGAGATAGACATCAGCCAGGCCGCCACCGAGTTCCGGGCGCGTCTTCATCACCGCCGTGTGCGAGACGCCGGAATCGATCCATACGTCGAGTGTGTCGTTGCGGCGCGTCGTGCCGGCGGGAAGGCCGAGCTGTTCGCTCCACCAGGCGTCGTCTTTCTCAAACCAAAGATTCGTCCCCTGCGTTTCAACGAGATCCGCGACTTTCCGGGCCAGCGCGGCGTCCACGAGAGGTTTGCCGTCGGCCGCGTAGAAAACGGGAAGCGGCACGCCCCACGTGCGCTGGCGCGAGATGCACCAGTCGGGGCGCGATTCGACAGTGCCGAAGATGCGGTTGCGGCCCCACTCGGGGAGCCAGTTCACGCTATCGATGGCTGCAAGCGCGGCTGCGCGAATGTCGTCTACGCGGATGAAGAATTGCTCGACTGCGCGGAAGACGATCGGCGTTTTCGAGCGCCAGCAATGCGGGTATTCGTGGACGTATTTTTGCTCGGCGAGCAGCGAGCCGTTCTCGCGGAGGAACGCGACGATCTCGGCGTTTGCATCGAAGACATATTTGCCGACCCACTGCGGCACGCCGACCTCCTCAGTGAACTTGCCGTAGTCGTCGACAGGCGAGAGAACGGGCAGCTTGTTCTGTTGTCCGGCGATGTAGTCGTCCTTGCCATGCCCCGGTGCGATGTGCACTTGGCCGGTTCCTGTATCTAAGGTAACAAAATCTGCGGTCAGAACTTCGGAACGACGCGACATGAATGGGTGCCAAACATGCAATCCGCGCAAGTCAGAGCCTTTGATGCAGAGCATCTCACGTTGAAGCTCAAGTCCCGTTTCTTTAGCGAAGACCCCAAGTAGAGCGCGAGCTAGGACTAGATTTTCGGACCGGCCATTTCCGGAAAATTCGCCGACGATGTAATCGGCATCTGGTTTGACCGCAATGGCGACGTTTGCCGGCAATGTCCACGGCGTTGTCGTCCAAATAACCATGCTGACGCCGACGAGAGGTTCTTTAACGTCAACGAACGCGAACTTCACATGGATCGCAGGATCGGCGCGCTCGACATATTCCACCTCCGCCTCGGCGAGCGCGGTCTGCGCGCCCGTGCTCCAATAGACGGGCTTCTTCGACTGATAGACGAGCCCCTTCTCCACGAAGGTCGCGAACGCGCGAATGATCTCCGCTTCGTAGCCCGGCGCGAGCGTGAGATACGGATTCTCCCAATCGCCAAGCACGCCGAGCCGCTTGAATTGCCCGCGCTGGATGTCCACGAACTTGCGCGCGTACTCCTCACTCTTGCGGCGGATTTCCACCGGCGACAGGCCGCGCGATTCCTTTACCACTTTGAATTCGATCGGCAGCCCGTGGCAGTCCCAGCCGGGCACGAAGGGCGCGCGGAACCCGAGCATCGTCCGCGATTTTACGATCATATCCTTCAGCACCTTGTTCAGCGCCGTGCCCATGTGGACATCGCCGTTCGCGAAGGGCGGGCCGTCGTGGAGAACGAAGAGCGGACGGTCTTTGGCGGCGTCCTGGATTTTCCAATAGAGCCCGCATTCCTCCCAGATGCGCAGCCGCTCCGGCTCGCGCTTCACGAGGTCTGCCTTCATCGGAAAATCCGTCTTCGGCAGATGGAGGGTGTCTTTGTAGTTTTGGCTCATGTGGCTGCGGGAAAAAGGGGCGCGAGCCTACGCGCCGCCGCGAGACGGGTCAATTGAAGCCCAGCGACGCGTTGACGAAACCGGTCGCAGCAGAATTCCGCGCTGGGGATTCAGATGAGCAGGATCGGTACGAATGAAATGGATGAGCCAACGCGAGTTCTCCCGTCGTAAGGTGGTGCCATCCGTGCTCAAACCTGACGCGCATTCGGCACCACGATAACTGAAACCGGAGTTCTCGAATCGGATTCTCCACGGGAGCCTCCGATTTGAACTGGAGTATAACGGATCGTCGGCGCAGCTCCCGGATAAATGGGTGCGGACAAGGACTGCTGGGAAACGCAGCCGCTCGTCAGACCGCAACCAGAGAAGAAGGAACTGCCGCACGCCTTCAGCGTAGGCTCAACGGAGGGAATTTCCACAACGTCATCGCCATTGCAGTCACGCGAAATCCGTGCATCTTAACGGCCTCCCAAAAAACGGGGGCGTACTGGTTTCGACTGTTGACTCGAGACGCAGGCGGCATGTCGAGGAAGCCTGGTTGGCCTCGTTAAACTCTCTGGGCAAAACATAACTGCGAACAACGTAGTTGAAGCCGACTTCTCTTCGGAAGAGTTGGCCCTCGCGGCTTAATTGACCGTGACGTTCCCGGGCTGACGCCCGCTAAACTCGGGGACGACGACAGCAGGCTACCTCAAGGGCGGAATGACCGCGCCGGAGAGGGAAACAAATTCGTGGTCGCTCGGAAAACGGTAGCCCGCCCGTCGGCAGCCGTTTTCCTAAATTAAAGGCGCGCTAAACATGTAGAAGCTTGCGACGACAGCCATCAGGACAGGGGTTCAACTCCCCTCGCCTCCAATCATAAAGCATTGGTGACAAGTTAACTGCAGATTTTACCCATTGTCACAAATTGTCACAAATTGCGAAGTCACGCACGGATTGGCTAGCGAGACCTTCCCTTATGACGATACACTCTGTGCGAGGTTCTCGGACGCTTGTGAGGATGGGGAGAGATACGGCCACAGCAGGCGCTCGACCCACATGCAACATGCACTCCACTGACCGGCTGGGAGGCTGAACGCGCCCCGCGAGATCGTGTCCGAAGGCGTCGCTCTGGAACTTGGTCCGCCGGCCGATCGGCCCGAACGGCCTCGCCGTTTGTACCGGTTCGAACGGCTTCAACTCCCTCTCGCCTCCTATCTTCACGGCTAGAGCTTCATGATGAAGCAGAGGGCAAAATAGGGCGGCAGGTTCGCGCGTGAGGCGTCTTCACCGGCGGTGTCGATGGTCAGTTGGTGTGCGTGCGCGCTTGGGTATTCGGCGGTGGTGGGAGCAGAATCGGCGTCCTGTCCCTTCACTTCGGAAGCGTAACTGAACTGCCATCCATTGCCGGGATTGAACTGCATCTGCTTGCGGCCGCTGTTGCGCCAGATGGGCACGTGATGATAGTGCGCTCCATCCTGGTGCGTCTCGCCGCTGTGATGGTGGCGCGGCAAGGTCACCCGCAGGCGCCCGCCCGTCTGGCCGGCGATGGGCTTCTTCTCCGGCTCCGTCGGCGCCGCGGGAAAGTCGAAGCTCTCTTTCGTGTCGTCGTCGTGATCGTAGGTGCCCGCGCCGGCGCCGACGATAAAGCGGCCGCGCAAGTCCGGGGTTCCTTTGGTCCCGTCGCAGAGCGCCCAACCCAGGGGAATCTTGTCCTTACTCCCGGACCACATGAGGATGGCGCCCATCGGCACGGGGCCGGTGTCGCGGCCGAGGCTCTCGCTGATCGAAACGTATTCGGCCCGAAAGCGATCGTCAGGAGCCGTCTTGACGGGGTAACTCCGCAGTGTCTCCCCTGCGCCGATGGCGATCACATCGGGCTGGTTGAGTTCGGCGAGTCCCACGATTTGCGCGTTGTGATTGGCGACCCAGGAGTAAGTCGTGTCGCCCGCCAGCCAAAGAATGTGTTTGGGCGCGGAGGGATAGCTGGCAAAGCTGCCGACGAAATGCCGGGTCGGCTCACCGCTGGCGGTCGATTGCCGGACTTCGATCGACCAGTAACCGGAGCCGTGTCCGAAGTTGTCGTTGTGGCAAATGACCTTCGTCATCATCGAGCCGCGCCACTTGCCGTCCACGTGCGTTTCGGCGCGGAAGACCTCGAAGCGAAACTCTCCGCCCGCCCAGTCGAGATCCTCGAAGACGACCGGATAGAAGCGGTCGATGCTGCCACCGAGCTTGAACTTTGCCGGCGTGATGACGGGATGATTGGCGCCGCTTCGAATGAGGCCGCTGACGCTCAGATCGCCCGCCACTTCGACGGAATCCTTCCTGGTCGCGATTGGCCCGAGATGAGCCAGCAGCACCAAGTCGCCGTCGTCGTGAGCGGGCAGGTTTTCAAAAGTCACGATCAACTGCGCGTCGCCCGTTCGCGCCGCGGTGTGGATCGTCAGCTCGAGATCGAGAAATTCGTCGCGCTCCCACGCGGCCGCGCTCGTGCGCCGGATGGTGTGGTTGTCCACCTGCCAGCCGTCCTGCTCCACGCTGAGATCGAGATGATCGGAGTGTGAGCCGAGCAATCCCCATTCGGCATTCTTCGTCCCCGTTCGGAAGGACACGTAAAAGCGGGTCGCCGCGTCGTCGTCAGCCGAGAGTGGGATCGGCCGACCGGTGTTATTGACGATGCGGAGGGTCAGCGTGTTTTCGGTTTTTCCGTCGTCGTTCACCAAGTCCGGTCCATCGAGAAAACCGGCGATGAATGGGCCAGACACTGCGGTCGAGCCGGTGCGCAGTTCCGTGGCTGGAACGCCCGCGAGCTCGTGCCGGCGCAGGACGGGCAGGTGCATTAATTGCGAGCCCGCCGCCTCGACGCCGCTTTCGAGGAAGAAGCGCGAGTAGTCGAGTTGCACGCGTGTCGCGCGGGAACCGCCTCTGGCATCGGCGCTGATGCCATCGATCCGGATCGCGATGCTCTCGCCCGGCGCGAGCGTCAAGGCGTTCACCCCGGCCAACTTCAACGTCACCTCGCCGTGCGGCTCGTGCGGCTTCGCTGGATGGACCGTGAGCGTCCATGCCGCTTCGCTTTGCGGGGCCAGGGCGATCTTCTCCAGCTCTGTCAGAATGCCCGGTCGGAACAGCAGCCGCAGGCGCGCAGGTCCGGCGGTCACCGGATGAGGCATGCGGTTGACGAGCTCCAGCTCCAGGGTCTGCGGCGAGTCGGTGATGCTGAGCACGGGCCAGCCGCTGACGTGGTGCAGCGATGCTTCGAGGCCGGCCGCCTCGGGATGCTCGCGCGCGGCGTGGGGTTTAGGGCGGCGTTTCTTCATGCGCCATTTCCTTGCTGCGTGTTGACCGGTAACGGCGCGGCGCGCAATTGCAGCCAGCCTTCGCGGGTGACTGCACGGGGGCCGTAGCTGGCGGCGATGCCCGCTTCGCCGATGCAACGCGCGATATCGTGCAACCCGCGCTCGACGGCTTCCGGATTGAGGCCGAGATCGTCGAAACGGTCCGCGGGCGCAGCCGCGCGGCCGGGCATGAGCACGCCGGTGTCGTGGCGGTCGAGCGGGACGATGCGGCCTTGTTCGACCAGTCGATTCCAGAGCTCGTTGCCGTTGGCACCGAAGCCCGCCACGAGATCGGCCTGCCGCACCGTCGGATGGTGCGGCGTCTCCTGCCATGCTCCGCCGGAGCGTTCGATCCACGACCAGGAGTAGCCGGGCTCGGAAGGCAAGGGGAGCGCCACGTCGTCGGGCGGAGTCAGGATTGGGCTGATTTGGAAAGTCGTGCGCAGCTCCGCGGCCTGCCGGGCGTAATGATCCGGCGGCACAGCGATCGATTTCGTTGGCAGGACGCCGCAGGTGGCGTGAACCACGCCGCGCGGATCGATGAGCATCGTCACCGTTTGCGCCGGGCCGTCGGGGGTCAATCGGATCGGAAACGCGAGCGGCTGATCGCCCGGAATTTTCATGCGCTCGTGCGACGCGTCCGTATCCATTCCGTGCGGCGTGTAGAATGTCTCGTCCCGGAACCCCGCGCCGTCTTCGATCCAATAGCCGCAGAGTCCGTCGTTGAGTTGATCATGCTCGCCGAGCCGGACGGGAATCTCGACGTCGCCGATGCCGTGGCTGTCCTCAGCGCCGCCGGCGATGCGAGCACGCAGCGCGTTCATGGACTGGTCGAGCGCTGCGGGATGCTGGATCGAAAGATTGAGCCGGGCCCGAACGACGGCGATCGGCCGGCCGATCAACAAGGCTCGCGCCTGATGCTGCGCAGCGTCCTTCGGATCGATCTGTTCCAGCGCCGCGTCCAGCATTTCGAGGAAGGTGCCGATCGCGTCGGTCTGCGACGGCAGCGTCATCCAGCGCACGACTCGCCGGAGCGAAACGTCGGAAATTTCGCGCCATGAGCGCGGCGCCACCGCTTCGCCGGGCGCGGGTTCCCAGACGCCGCCCGAGGCTACCGAACCCAGCATGTGCCCCGTGCGCCCGTAAACTGCCACTTCGCCGTCCAGTTCGTTTGGCAGCAGCCAGCCGCAGACGGGCGACGTCGCGGGATGCGCGTTGGTTTCGATGTCGTCATGCGCGGCGGAGAGCCAGCGGAAATCCAGCCGCCCGGCCTGCGCAAAACGCACCGGGAGCGCGGCGTGGTCGCGCGCGGGGCCGTCGTTTCGCATGGCTCGCGCAGTCAGGACGCCGTTGGGCTGCCATGTCTCGCTGCGTCCGAAACTGTCGATCACCCGCAGCCGCTCGATCAGCAAGTCGCCGGAACGGATGGGGTGAAACGGGTTGTCGGGCATCGGCGTGGTCGGATGCAAACTCCCCACGGCCGCGCGCACCCGCCGGGTGAAATCGCGCTGCTCCGGCAACCCAATCGGATCGACGATCGCGATCTGCGGTTCCTGTCGCTGCATCAAAAGCTGGTCATGAAACCCGCCGAGCGGCAGCACCATCATCGCCTCCGGCGCCTTCGCCAGTCGGTCCGCCAGCTCTTTCGGAATGTCTCCCAGCCGCTCGTTGAGGAGCCGCCCAACGCTGGGATTCAGAATGCTGCGCCCCGCGAGATACTGCCACGTCCGCGTGCGCGCGAGACCGCTCTTTGCCACCAAGTCGGCGCTCTCCGTGGGCAGACTGTGCGAGCGGGTGATGAAGTCCGGGGCAAACCGGTTGGTGCCCATGTTGCCACCCTCGAGAAGCGGGCGAATCTCGACTTCCCATTCGAGTTGGAGCGCGTGCCAGCTTTCCTGATCGGAGTTTGAGACGAAAATCGGATGCTCGGCGAGATGCCACGCCCCCGGCCGTTCGCCGAGCGGCGCGCGGGCGGCGCCAGCAAACGCGTTCCCGCGATTCCCCCAGCCACCCGTGAGCGCGAGCACGAAGCAAGCGCGCAGGCCGTCGGAGCCGGTGCGGCCCTGGCGCGAAGTTGGGGCGGCGACGGCGTCATTGAGGACGATGACCGGGTCATTCGGCCGGTAGAATTGCGGCCCGGGCACGAGGCCGAGAACCAGCGCCGTCCCCGTTTCCTCCAGCAGCGTCTGCACGATGTGATGCTGCTCGACCACGGCCCGAGCGAGCGTGGCGCCAGGGTCTTCGGGCACGCGTTCCAAGTGGCTGACCGGCGCGACGAGAATGCCGATCGCATTGAGGAATTGATCCGCCCGGCCGCGGAGTCCGACGATCACCATGCCGTCGGGCGCATCGAGGCGGAAGGGCGTGCGAGGTTGCGGGTTCTCTCCCCACGGGCCGAAGCGGCGTCCATGATTCGTCTCGAAGCCGAGCTTGCTGACGAGCCGATGATCGAACCATTCGCCACTCTCGCCGAAGATGGCGGTAACGTGCTCGCCCGCGGCCAGGCGAATCTCCTGTCGATATCCACCGCCAGTCCGGCGGGTATTTGCGCCGAGCAAAGAAACGTCATCGACGATGTCTCCCGACCAGACTTCGACGCCTGCGAGCTGTTGTCCCGCTGCGGCCATCATCGTGAACTCCGTTCCGTTCGCACCTCCAACGATGGGACCATGCGGCACTGGTCCGGTCACCGCCACCGGATGCTGGTCCGCGATCACCACGTTGCCGGCCGGATCGTGGCCGCGGAAAAGCTGCCCGGTTCGGCGCTGGAGCGCTTCGAGCGGCGCGAGCCGCGTGCGTTCGACCAGCGCGCTGACGGCATCGACATCCACGGCCAGCGGATCGGCGTCGCCTTCCGGATACGCCGCCGTCATGTAATGGCTCCAATCGGCAAAGAGTTCCTGCCGCAGCGCGGTGATGGCGTCGTGCGAGCGGTCGTATTCTTCCTGGAGCTCGTTGAGAACATTCAGCTCGTGCGCCAATTCCTCCGGCAGCGTGAGGCCCGATTCGTCGCCGTTTTCCTCCGCTCCGTCGGATGGACGGATCAACCAAATGGAGTGGCCGCGATACGCGCGGAACTGCTCGGTATGCCGCGCCTCGGCGAGCTTGCGACCGAGGTCGAGCGGGTGATTGGTCAGGTCGGTCGCGGCGAGCGCCTGCACGAGGCGATCTTCGTCCTGCGACTCAAACGATGCGCCGTTCATCAACCAGGCGGCCGCCGCTTCGGCCGGGCTGCTCCCGATGGCCACGGGACCGGCAGTCGGAGCTGTCTCCGGCGCTTCGGCGCCGGCGGTGATTCGTGTGCCGCTCGTGCAGACGAGGTTCGTCGGAAAGTCGAGGTCCTCGCGCACGTTCACGCCCAAGCCAAATTTTTGGCCGATCGCCAGGCGTAGCGCGTCTTTCCACTGTGCATTGGTGAGCTTGGCGGGGTCGGGATCCAGCTTCTCCTCCTTCTCCGCGGCCACGGGTGCGGCTGTGCCGTTCTTTTTCGCCGCGACGGCGAGCAGGCTGAGCGCAACGGTGGGATCGTTTCGCAGCGCCGCCGCCACGCTGGCCAGCGGTTCGACGATGCCTTCGGAAAACCAGCCGTAGATCGCGTAGAGCACCTTCACACCCAGCACGGGCTTGTCGTCGTGCAGACCAAACACGCTCCGGCAGCCGGGATAATACGCCGCGAAGAGCGGATCGCTTGGCCCGAGCGCGGTGAGGATCGGACCAAAGGCGCCGAGACTGGTTTCGGGAGTGATGCGCGGCACCTTCGGGTCGAGCGGCGCCATCGTATCCATCGCCAGTTCGATTTGCCGGCCGAGGTAAAGGTAAGGCGGGACGCCGGGCGCATGGACGGAGCGCGGATAAGCGATGGCCAGTGAACCGTCTGGTCGCACGGGATTCGCGCGAGCCGGTCGACTGCCCGCGGGATGGACGTAATCGCTTTCCACCAGCCAGGCGCGCTGGAGCGCATTGTCCGTCGCGCTGCGCCGCAGCACCAGCCAGCGATTCGGCGCGGGCGGAAACCAGAGATCGCCGACCTGCACCGGCCGCTCCGCGCTGCGCCGCGTGGACCCGCGAGTCAGGCCGTCGGGCAGGCTCCAGTGCAGATGCACGCCGGGTTCGAGCCAGGCCTGATGATCGGTGAACGGCGGCGCGTTGATGGCCGAGGCGAGGTGCGGGACTGAGCCGTTGCGGTCGCGCTCGCCGTCGAACCATGGCAGGCGCTCGTAGTCGGCGAGCGGCCCGATGACGTGTTGCGCACGGCTGAGCCAGATGGCATTGGACTGGATCGGGACGAGCAGCTCAGACATGCGTCACCTCCACGGTCTGGATGAAGTAAGAAACCTTGGGCGCGCCCTCTATCATCAGCGGCGCGAAGTCATGCGAACCGGTCGCGCCGAGAGTGGTCTTGAGGGCGCTGATATTGACTACGCCTGCATCGCCAGCGCGGAAAGGCACGGGCTTCCCGCCCTTGCTGAAACCGACTGTCTCATCTCCATCAAAGCCAAAGTGCAGCGCCTGCGGATGCGGATGCACCTGAGCCGATCCGATTGCGCCTTCGAATAGTACGAGGAGCGTGTCCTTTGCGAGACGTTCGAATCGCAGCGCCGTCAGCTTCTTTCCAACGCCAAAACCGTCCACTACGAGATCGGGCCAGCCGGCGACGGCGGCGGAGCGCAGCAGGATTCCCGAGCAGGGGCGAATCTTCGGCAGCGCCTGGCGCAGATCCCGGTCTGCCGTGCGCTGGCGCTCGCTGTTGCGGCCAATGCTGAAGGCGCCATCGAAGAGCGCGGCGATCCATTGCTCATCAAGGTTGAAAAGGCAGATCGTTTCCGGCGGGAGCAGGCCCGGGTCCGGCACGAGATAGTTGAAAGGCACGGCAACCAGCCGGGCCAACGCGTTTTCGAACCAGTCGCGGAGAGGAAACATCGGACACGCTGGAGCCATCTCCACCGTCTCCGGCGCGACGTCCATCCATCGGCCAGCATGCCCGGCGTGAGCGACTTGTCGTTTCCATTGATTCAGCCGGATTCCGACCGCCGGATCGCGCAACGCGAGAAGCCGGCCAAGCTCCCAAGCGGCGGCGTAGGAAATATCCGGCATCCCCGTGGCACGCTCGACCAGCAGGAGTTCGTCGGCCCGACGTACCGGCAATTCTAATGCGGCCCCGTGATCGCGCACCGCGAGCGGGCCGTGATACCACGCCGCCGTGCGCTCGCCCGTCGCCAGTCGGTATTCGACCGGCACCGCACCGGCTTGCACCGGGCCGAAGCTGGCACCAAGGCCAGTGGCGTCGAGCTTGGGCCGGCGGACGGAGATCTTGTTGAGAATCGCGGCGAGATGGCCTTCGGGCGCGTCGCAGAAAAAATCCCATTGTGCGAGGCTGACCAGCCGAATGTTGCCGGTCGTGAGACCGCTGGCCCAATGCTCGTGCGTGGGCGGAGTCTTCGCGGCGGGGCGGTACTGGCCCTCCAGCGAAACGAGATGCACGTGTTTCCGCTTGGCGTCCGAGGCGGGCAGGCGATTGGCGACAACCAGCGCGCAGTCGGTGCCGTTCACGTGACGAACGCCGGTGAGCAGCGGCAGTTCGTCGGCCGCGGGCAGAATCTTCTGCGCGGTGTCCGCGGAGATTTCGATCACGAGCACCTGCTGTTTCGGATCGTCGCCCGGCCCTTGCGGCAGCTCGGCAAAAGGAGCGGCCGGCGGCTTTGGCTTCGCAGCCATCAACTGCGAAGCCGGGACCGTTTCGCTTTTCCATATCTCGCCCTCTTCAAGGACGAGAAGCGCGAGCCACGGCGGACCATCGCGGCCCATGCCATCGATCGTGGAGCGCTCCCAAGGCAACGACACGCGTCGCAGCACGACATGCGGCAGCACCGCATCGAAATCGCCGCGGGCACCCCGCGGCGGGAAACAGCTCACGATTTCGCCCGGTGCCAGCACGAACCGCGGCCCAGCGACGACGAAGCTCGTTGACCGTTTGGCATCCAGCTCCGTCTGGCCATTTACCTCCAGATGATGCGTAACCGTGACCGTGTAAACGCCGTCGTCCAGCGCAGGGCGATGGCTTTCGAGAAAGCGGACCTTGTCGTCATCTTTCAGCTCCGGACCTGTATCGACTTCAGGCAACGGCGCCTCCTTTCACTCCGCTCAACTGGATGGTGGTGCGCCCGTCATTCGGCACAAACGACAGCGCCGCCGGATGCAGCCCGAGTCTCGCGAGGTCCGCATCGGGCAACGCAGTCGGCATCGGTCCGGCGGAGCTGACCACCGTGATCTTTTCACGAAACCCATAGGCCGTGGATACATAGGAAAGATTGCGCACCAGCAGCTCGGTGCTTTGGCCCGGCGTTGGAGGATCTTTTGGCCGGAGCTCGACTCCATTGACGACGCCGATCGGTTTCGCATCCCGGTCGGGAGCGATCTGCGGGCTCCAGAGCGCCGCGGGAAAGCCGGTCTCGAGCGCCTCGACGGCGAACTCGTCGGAGACATCCGCGCCGTCGCACTCGATCTTGACCGTGTGTCGCGACGCGCCGATGGCCACCACGGCCGCGGGAGTGACGCCGATCGCCGGACTGGCAATCCCAAGATCGCGCTGCCCGAGCAGCGCCGTCTTCGCCGGCACGCGCGTGGAAGTGCTGACCACCAGTTCAGCCGGCGAAACGATCGGCATTCCGTCGGCCTCGCCGAGCACGCCTTTCGCCAGGACGACGCCAAGCGTGTCATCGGCGGTTTTTGGATCGGCGGTGTCCACGCCGAGGAAGGACTTCTTGAAATGTTCGAGGCTGATCGGCAGCGGTGCCGCAGGAGACCGCGACCCGAACTCCACGTTGAAAGAAAAGATGAACCAATCGACGTGCGCCGTGCCGCTGAAGTCCGGCCCCCAGATGTGGAGGTCGGCCGACGCGCTGGTGTGAAAACATCTCCACTGCGCGCCAATCCCGACGCGGAGGCGCGCGTCATAGTGGAACGGCTCCCACGCCACCCAGAAATCCACGCTCAGATCAGCCCACGCGTGGAGGTTGCCGGTCCGCATGTCGGCGTGCAATCCGCCGCCCGCCATCATGATCGAAGGCGTGAGCGCGAAGTAGGCGTCGCCTTTCAAATAGACCACGGGCGTGACCTGATACTTCAGCTCGACGCGCGGCACGGCCGGGTAATGCGTCGGCACGTCGTAGTCCGGATGATAGCCGCCGACCGAGAGAACGAAGTCGCCGCCATGCTCACCCTTGGTCCATGCGTAGAAAGCAAAGCCGCCGGAAAGATGACAGAGCGGCCCGTAAACGTAGGACTTCGGATTGAGCCGCGCCTCGACGGCGATGAGTCCTTCTCCAGGCGCGATCCGCGCGAGCAGGTCGAGCTGTATGCGCGCCATCGCCGGGATGTTCTCGGGCAGCTCCGGCGGGGAAGAGAAATCGGCCGTGCCGATCAGATCGATCTCGAAATCGCGCCCGACCGAGACGACGAGCAGCGCGAAGCCGTGCAGAAGGCGGAACGAATTGAACTTGATGCCGGCGGCGAAGAAATACTCGCCGAGTTGCGGCGAGACGTAGTCGTGGAGCTTGCGGAATTCCGCATCGGGGTCGGCCTTGGCGCCGCTCGGCACGCCGGCATTCGCGACGAGCGGGAAGGTCCGCACGTCCTCGATCTTCGGCATGTGAAGGCGGCGATGCAGACCGAAGCCCGCCGCCAACCCCTCGACGTAGAAGAACGCCGGCCCGCCCAGCGGCATGTCGAGCACGCCGTAGGCGAACATCGAAGGGACGCCGTCGAGCATCTTGAAGCCGCCGATCGCGTTCAGCGTGAATTTCTCCGTCCCGATCACGACCTTGCCGAGGAAGTCGCCGTCGGCGTTCAGAAACGCACCGCCGATGTGCAGCGGAGGACGATTCAAATCGAGGCCCAGCCCGCGGAGCCGCGGCGCGAGATCGCGCGTCGCCAAAGTGTAGCGCGCGCCGAGGCCATCCACGCTCACCGTCAGCCCAGCGATTTCGAGGCGGGCGTCGAATTCGAGATCGAGAAACGTCGATTTGTCCGTCGCGTATCCGACGCGGCCGATCGTCAGAGGCCCGAGCGATTTGTTGATCTCCTTCCAAGTCACGCCGGTGCCCGCCGGCAAAGTCGCGGGAGCGGCGGCCGGTTTGGCCGCAGCGGATGGAGGTGCGGCGGCAGCCGGTGAGTCACCGAGCGGCAGATTGAGGGAAATCGGTTTGCCGCCGAGATGTAGCGCGCCGGTCAAATGAATGCCGGCCGAGAGCTGATCTGGCAACGCCAGCGATGCGGGCAGGAGCGGATGCACTTCCATCGCGGCGGTGAATCCCTTGCCCATATAATAGGGCGTGATGCTCAGGCCCAGCGGTTCATTCGTTGGGAGCAGCGAGCCGACAAGCGGCAGCTTGCTGAGTCGCGAGAGATCGATGCCCGCATCCACTTCCGCCGCGATCAGCACTTCCTTTTGCGCATCAAGCGCGACCGCCGCGCTGCGGATATTCAGCGAAATCCCGGTACCGCCCGACCCGAGCGCCGCGGTGCTATCGACTGAGAGCGCGGCGAGAATCTGATCGAGCGTGAGCGGTTTGCTTCCCGCCGCTTCATACGAAAACAGCGCGGCGGTGCCGGCTTTGAAGGCGACCTTAAAGACCACTTCGCCGAGCGTGAGGCTGCCGGTAACGAGAAGCTGGCCGCCGTTTTTTTCAAGATGCACGACGAGCTCCGCGCTGTGCGCCCAATCCAGCGTGCAATCGACGGAAAAGCTCTCGTCATGCGTGTCCAGCGCCACCGCAAGGCGTGCGAGGCCGAGCTTCGAAATCGCATCGGGCAGTTGCGGCGCGGACTGATTGAGATGCTTCGCGAGGGATATCGCAAGGTCGCCAATGCTGAACCCGCCTTTCGCCATCTCCAGCGAACCCGCGACCCGCCACCCCTGCTGATCCACCTCGCCCGCGACATCAATGACGAGATCGGGATGATTTTCCACCGTAACCAGAATCTCTGCCGAGGCCGCCGCTGACGAATTCCCATCACCGGCCAGCAGCACCTCGGCCGTCGCCCATGAAAGAGTCATCGGCCCGAGAGAAAACAAATGCTCCAGCTCGACGTAGAGAATGACGCTCTGGAATGGGATCGAGCCTCTCACCACCAGCTCGCGCACGCCGAACTTTTGCGGTTTCGAACCGTTGCTCCCGATCAGGCCGCGCTTCGCCAGAACGTCTGTGGTCCCCTTCGGCAAATTGGCCGGATCGAGCCGCAGCTCGAACACTTGGCTCGGCATTTCGAAGGTCACGTCGAGCTCGTATTCGTCGATCCCAAACTTCGCCTCGGCGATGGCGCGCAGCCATCCCTCGCGCATTGAGAAATCCACCTTCGCTAATTTCAGGGGAAAGTCTTTCGCCACCGCGAGCGAGGCGTTGTCCCACAGCACGGTGAACGCAAGATCGACGCCTCCGGCAGGCCGCCGCGTGAGCGCGAGGGTCTGGAGCCGGATGTCTCTGACCGGCAGATTCTCGGGCAGGAAATCCTCCGAATCGGTCAGGTCCGCCAGCATGTGGGAAAGATCGCCGATGCTGACTCCAGGCTCGGCGATCCGAAGTCCCTGCTCGTCCACCGAGAGCGGACTGCCCACCTTCGGCAGGTGCCCCAATAGCGTGTCTCGGATGGCGATGAAGTCTTGCACGAATCTTGGCTATTGGCTGAACAATGCCACCGGTGGCACGAGCAAGTCGGCAATCGCGCGGCTGTTTCTCGCTTCCAGCGCCCTGGCCTGAGTGGAACCGAATCCCTTCGGCGGCTTTCGATGGCTGTAGGGATTCGGATACAGGTGTTGAAATAGCTCCACGATTCCTTCCGAACCGACGCGGCGGACGCGCTCAACGCCGATGCCCAGCTGCAGCGCGAGCGATGGCATTTTCAGCCAGTCAGGCAGCGACGGATCGATCCCGGTCAGCCGCACATACCACGGATCATCCTTGCTGTTGCTGCCGACGCCCCAGGGTGTGATCTCGTCTTCGCCCCACGGTTCCGGATTCCAGCCGAGCTTGATCAGGCTGCGGCTTTTATCGTCGTCGTGATGAACGCGAAACCGCAGCCGAATGCTCTGCAGCCGCAGATCATTTCCCCGGCCAAACGTCCCGGAAATGCTCTTGAACGGAGCGAGCTCGAACATCTCCTTGGGCCGGCGATCTTCGATGTGCAAGGCGAGCAAATCTTTGAGAGCGAACGCACTTTCGATCAGGAAGGGCTCGGCTTTTTCGTCGTCTTTCAAAGGCAGCGTCGCGCTACCCATCCACCACGGGATGTTGCGCATGAATTCGCGCAGTTCGGCGACGGTGACACGAAGCTGGCTGGTAAGCGCTTTTTCCAGCCCCGGAAGTTCCGGGTTGAGGTCCGGGTCGCTTTTCAGGTCGATCGGCACCGGGGTGTCCCCCGGCTGCGGACGTTTCATCTGCCGGCAGAATCGCGCGTAGTCCGCGAAGACCTTGGGGATCACCGACGTCCCGAACGAGATGCCGCTGCCATTCGGAATTGCCTTCGCGTTGTTCGGCCTCACGTCGTCGAACCAATTGGCGATGACCGAGCGGTAGGTCATCGTCACGAGGTTGGATTTTTCCGCGCTCCTCTCGCGCTCGCCGGTGGCGGTTGCCTCGCTTTTGGCCTCGCAGTTGAGATAGCGAATTGCTGTTTCCTGGCTGCAAATGAGCCGCCGCTCGTGTCCCGGAACGAAGCTCTGGTAGCGGAAAGATATCCTGCGTGCCTTGGCGCGCGCCCCGGCCTCGACGTGGTAGGTGGCTTTGCTGTTCGCCACGAGTTTCGCGCTGGCGGTGACGTCCACGCCTCCTTCAACGGCCAGGATATCGAGGTAAAAGGTGGGTTTGGCGGTCTCTTTCGGCGCAGGTTGCGCCGGGGCGGACAGGCGCTGGATTTTGCGCTGCTGGCGCCGGCTCAGGGCCTCTAGAAAATCCTTCACCTCTGCCAGCCGGGCGTTGGCGACAACGAGCGACTTTTTACGCGTCTCCACCAAGTCTGCCGACAGGGAGAGTCCATGCGTAGCCACCAATTTGCTCTCCAGATCCTTGATCCAGCTTTCCAGTTTGTCCCTGATCTTCCCGAGCGAATCCATCAGTTCCTGGGTCTTCAACTCTTTCTTGCCTTTGGCGAACACGGCGAATTTCTTGCCGGCTCGGACCAACTCCTCCGCGACTGTCGCTACGGCGTCGCCGATCGCGGCGCTATCGACATCCGGGACCTCCAGCTTGTCGTAGGTTTCCAGCGCTTTGAGAATGAACGTCTTCACCTTCTCCCAGCGTGAATAAGCCTTCGATTCCTTTTCGGCGCGCTCGCCGAGCGGCACCCACGGCACCCCTGACTCGATGAGCGCCTTCACCTGCCCTCCGGCCTCCATTAACCAGGCGGCCGCCTTGTTCTTCAGGCTCGCTTCGAAAAGGTCATCGACGTCGTCATTCAAACTGCTGTCGCTCGGTGTCGGCGGATAGTGCCTCGGAGCCATATCGACCAGCCGGGTCACAACTCCGCCACCCTCCGCCGTCAGCGCAACGCCCACCGACACGCCCGTCGATTCGTATTCACCGAGCGAGCCGAGGCCAGCCCAGGCATCGACGACTCCTTTCACATTGAGCTTCCAAGTCTTGCCCTGCAGGTAGGCCAGCGCGAGCGGCTTCTGGGTTTCCCAAAAAACCGGCGGCACTTCCCGCAGCGGCCCGTCCGGATCGGAAATCTGCGGTTGCGGCGGGCGCTCCATGTCGGCGAGCCAGAGTTTGTGCGGCATCCGCTGCAACAGGAGCAGGCTGTGCGCGGTGCGCTCACCCTCGAGAGATGCACCCACGTCGAGGTGAACAAACGGGACCAGCAATACGCCGAAGTCGAAGTTTACCCCCAGGGAAAGGCCAAACCCCGACTGGCCGTAGGCCGAGCTGATCTGCCCCTTGACGTCGTACCCCGCGAGATTCAGCCGCTGCAAATAACCCAGCGCGCGCGGCTCGTCGCTCTCGCGGCTGTCGAGCTCCTGGCTGATCTGCTGCGTGTTCCTGGTGTCGGGCATGGAATCGAGCAGAGTTGCGCTTCTAGTCGCTCCCCTCGCCCGCCGGCTTTCCATCATCCGAGGCCGCGGATTCAAGCACCCGATTCCGGGTCGTTTGGAGTACCACGAGTTTCTCGTTCATCGGAATTCTGTGCCGCGCCAGTGCAGCAACAGGCGACGAATGCAGCATTCGGCGGCAGCATTGTCGAGGACTACCTCGGCGATCTCGGTGCCCTCCCTGACAGCATGCGAAAAGCTCCGGCGGGCCCCCTTTTTCGAGGCGTGCCATCGCGCCCCCGTGAGGACAGCGACTCCTCAAATGAACCTTTAGTCTCCGTGACAATTTGTGACAAATTCCGCCCATACAAACCCCACTGGATGATGCGCAAAATCAAATTACTCTGATGCACCGCACCAAATAGCGCGGTTTGTATCGGTTTGCGGGTTCAACTCCCCTCGCCTCCACTTTTCAAACGAGTCATAAATCGACTCTAACGCGCTAGTTTTCAGAGGTTTGCGGGGCATGGAATAAATTTGCGGCACGCACCCCTCCTCCGCCTCGGCCGGCGGCGTTGACATCGCGTGCCGTACGAAACCTGACTTTCTATGTTCGCAGAGCGAGCACCCTCGCCCGCCAGCGCGACCGGCTCGTGAACCTCATCCGAGCGGTGAAGAGTGCACAAAAGCGATGCAGTCCTTCACCTCAAGCGCGAGGAAGAAGCCGCTGCCGGAACTACACGGCCATAAACGCATGGATGCCCTCATAGACCGAGCTGGTTGACGCCCTCGGCCAGTTCGGTCCGAAGCTCGTGAAAGATCTGCCCGGCTGGCGATCGCGGCCAAGGCGCAGAACGTCTCGCACCTCTAGCGCATCACGTTTCTGTAGAAGGCCTACCAAGTGGCTAAACCTTAAGGAGTTTTGACGCCGTTCAACTGTTCGGAAGGGGTGGATTCATATAACGCAAGTCTGTTCGCCTTATCCGTCACTGAAATAGTAAAGCCGGCGGTTTTTCCCTGCTCCAATGTGCCCAATTGGAATGTTTTGCGCACCGACCCTTCCATTGTTGTATCCGTGATTTGCGGAAGCACAGCGTCTTTGAAACGAATAACGTAGAGATAAGGAGGTTCTCCTCCGGTGATCCTCGTCACCAGCGTGGCTGCGGCTTGACTTTGTGCGACAGCAACTGGCGCAATCCTTAGCATCTCTACTTCCTCTTTAGCCGATCCAAAATAGAAACCTAGTATCGTGCCCAATATTCCGATCAGGGCCGTGAAGATCTCTTTCGCTCGACCAAAGTTCTTCTCTGCTTAAGCAGAGCCGTTACTGAGCAAGGCACCAACCGTAAGCATCAACGCGATCACCACGGTGGACACGCCAAGCAGGCATGTTATTAACCCCCTTGCGGACTCAACTTTAGACAAACGGATCAGAAGCGTGCTATCATTTCGTAAAAGAGAGAGCAACAAAGCCACGAGACAGGTTGCCGCAACGGCGACAATCCCGAACGCAACTAGAAAACCGACAATCTCCGTCGCGGTATAACCTGACACCAATTTCATTGCATTCGCCCACCATCCGGTTCTCGTTTCCTTGACCTCGGGAGCGATCCGAAAGGCCGCATCAGCGTCCGTCAGCCGTTGAACTCCAGCATCGTCCGCGGCTAATGCAGAGTGAGCTTGTTGAGCGCCTGGCGTCGCTTTCAACTCCTCCGAAGCATCGTGTGCGCGTTGCGCCTCGGCGGCTGCTAATTTTAGCGTGTTCTTGATATCGCCGAGGCCTTCTGTTGTGTCAGCTGTTTCCCCGAGTCGCTGTGCAGCCGATTTTGCATCCTTGTGTGCAACAATATTGCGACCGAGTAGGTCAGGAATCGATGGATCGGCAGGATTTGCTACGATCTTATCCCGCGCTTCGGCCGTAAGACTGCGGGCCTTTCTCAGGAGGTCGATCGTTTCTTTAAGCTGCGTTTCGATCAATTGCGTGGCTTTAACTTTTGTAGGCATAGATTCTAGATTGCTCGTTATCCCCGTACGTACCTTCCACATCACGCAGCGGGCAGGTTCCCCCCTTTCTGAGCGTGTTCGGAGGACAAGAGAGCGCCGAACTGTGCCGCACGTCAGCGACAGATAGTTCGAGCCACCGGGTATCTTTGTGCGGTGAGTTCTTTGGATCCACTCTCCACGATCCAGCCCGTCTTCCGCTATTCCCCTCCGCGGCCCATCCATATTCTGTAAGCAATAGGCGCAAGGCGGAGTCCGGGTCAGGTGAGGATGATTTCCTCTTTCGGTCCTTCCCAAGCGCTGAAGGCGCGACCGACAAAGTTGGTCGGCGTGCCGTCCCATACGGCGAGCAGGCAGGCGTTCTGATCGAGTTGCCGTTTCAACCGATCGGATTCGTCCTGGAGTCGCTGGTCGAATTTGTCCCACAGCTTCCTTGGATCGACTTCTTCGAGTTCTATTAATTCGACGAATTTGTGGGCGAGAACCCTGTTCAGGCGCTTCTGCCATTCTGCGTCGAGGTATTCGCGGGCGAAGACGCTCATGCGGCAAGGCAAGACAATGCGCACCGGCGCGCCGCGCTCGACCACCATCTCCTCCAGAAAGATAATGTCCGATCCAGGGCTGGCGGAACAAACACCGAAACCGGCGGACAATTCTTTGAGCTTCTTGCGGATGCTCATACGGACCTCGCGCTCCCGGTCTTGCGGAAAACGCGGGGCGGGACGGCCAGGTTCGTCGACTGCGTGACCGATGAAAACGACGCCGACGGGGACGCTGAAAACGTCGTCGAACTCGCCGGGCTGCCGACCGAGCGCTTGAAGATCCCAGCGTGCGCTCTTCCGCATGGTAGCGATGTCCTGAAGGGCGTCCGGCTTTTTTGCCACGGCTTTCGTATACCAGTCACGGGCGGCGTCAAAATTCCGCAGGATCAAATGGGCTTCGGCGATAGTCGCGAGGTCCCAATGCGTGCTCTTGGTGAAAGTGCAATCTTGCAGGAGCTCTAGAATCTCGCTGGCAATGACACGAGCTTCGTCTTGCTGGGAATTATGAAGCAGCAGGGATGCTGCGTTGATCCCAGGGAAGGCGTTCTGACGCCCGGTGCTTTCCCATACTTCGAGGTAAGTGATTCGCGCGGTATTGAGCAGCCGCTTGTCCCCGGTGCGCTCCCATTTCTGCCGATAGCGCCCGGCGATCAGTCCGCCGGTTTCGCCACTGTCGAGATGCCCTTCACCAGTCAGCATCTCGAGGATTTGTAGCGCTTCATCCAGCTGACCGTCTTTCCCCAATGCCAACGCGCGCAGTTGCCGCACCTTCAGGTCGGTGGAGTCAGCCGGCAGGAACTTCAAAGCTGCTTCCGGCTGGCCGATGCTGATGAGCGAAATCGCCATCTCGCAATCGGCGAGCTTGTTTGCAGTGCCCGTAAAAGTGTGGCGGTCCGTGTTGTCGGCAATGACGGCGACGGCGAGGCGGACCGGCGGAGTCTGCCCGTTGACGGCAAAGATGATTTGCTCGCGCTTTGGGCCTTGGAACTCGACGAGATCGCGGCAGTCGATCGGGGAGAGAAAACTCCATTTTTCAGGCAGCTCGAGCGCCTCGAGGAGCAGGGTCACGACGCGGAATATCGGGTCGGTCTTCCGGCGTTGGAGCACGAGTCCCCCTTCCGCCTGCGCCGACTTCGATTCCAGCCATGCTTTGCTGAGAAGGATTACAGCCGTGCGGCTGTGTGCCACAGCTTTCTGTAACTCCTGAGTAAGCAGGGTTTCAGGTTCCGACTGCTTCGAGTCGAGACAAACGCGCAAATCGGCTTTGCTCAGCTCTTCTTCTAGTTCCTTTGCCTTGGCGACATCTGCCTGGGCGTAGCTGATGAATGCGTGGTAATCCGCACCTGGCAGCTCGTCCGGAATTATGATCTCCGAGGGCCCCTGCATCTTCAGTTTCGTCGCCGCCGGAGGCAGGCCGAGGTGGGCGAGGATCTGCTCGGTCGGCGTGGCAAATAACAACCCGAACGCGGACCGCTCTGAATTTTCGTCGTCAGACAGGATTCGTTTCAACTGGCCGATCACGTAACCTCCGGCGGTGATTGGGCTGCCGGAGAATCCGTGCATTTTTCCGCCCATGCCGGCCGCCACCATATTGGCAAAGAGCACGCGCGCGGGATTTTTCAGGGTGTCGCGTCCCTTCGGGTCCAGAACCTGTCCGTCCATTGGTAGACCGATCCCCTTGGCGATGCCGGGATAACCGTAAGAGAGCCAGCTAACGCGGTCGTCGCAGGGGGCTAGCTTCAGGGGCACGCGCCCGGAGTCGATCCTGGCAAGATGAAGGACGGCAATGTCATTGGGCTCATCGATGATGGTCACCGTGGCGACAGTTGGCTCGCCGCTATCAAAAGTGACCGTGACTTCATCCCCCTCTTTTTTGTTGCGCCCGATGACGTAATGGCAAGTGACGACCCGGTCGCCATCCACGAGATAGCCGGTCCCGTCCAGGCCCTCGCCGTTTTCCACGTGCGCGCAGGCGGACTTGAGTGTCTGGAGAAAGTCGCTCATGGCCGGCGTTCGGCCGAGGGATCAAGGCGATCCTCGACACGCCGGAACTGGCCGCCGCCTTGATAGAGAAATATGTCGCTTTCCACCGTCTTGAGGTCGCGCTCGCGGGTGGTGTCGCCTTCCAGTTTCACCCGCACGAAAGTGGGCAATACCTGCTTCCAAGCGTCGAGGCGGTTGTTGGAAAGATCGTCCACAAAGGATCCTAGCTCCTGCTCCGCTTCGGCTTCGTTCCCGGAAAGGATGGTCTGCGGTACGGCCATCAAATCGACCCAGGTGCCGCCGTTGAAATAGCGGACATTCGAGCCGAGAACGTCGATCCGCTTGGCGAGGTGGGTATGCCCGTAGATGACCGTGCGAAAGCCATGCCCGCCGCTAGTGCGCGCAGCCTTGAGGTAATTCTCAGTCTCCTGCCGCGTATCGAAGGTGGTTGCATTCGCGCCCCGCCAGTGCCGCAGCGCTTTGAAGATTATCTTGTTCGTCAGGGCCAGAGCGGCCGCTTTCGCTTTAGCGTCGACGGCGGCCTTCAGCCGGTCGAAAACTCCTTTGATTCCTCCGGCTGCGATATTCTCGGGATCATAGCCCGCTTCACGCGCGATCTCCTCCGCAAGAGCCAGATTCTCCGCGGTGCTGAGATCGGTGATGGCCACCTTTGCAGTAATGTTCTCCGGGTCGAGAGGGACTCCATTTGCATCGTACGGAACTTCCCGCGCTTTCTTGATCAGGCCGACGATGGACTTCAGCTTTCCGAGCGCCTTGGCTTTCCAGCACATTGGGATCCTAAGCTTAGAATTCCACGTGGACAAGTTGTCGCGGCCGCTTCTATAGTGTCACCTAAATACTAGTGACTCCAGCGTAACTGGACTGGCCACAGTTAGGCCGCAAATGTAATCACACTGGCTCACCTTCGGGTGGGCCTTTCTGCGTTCGCGAGTGGACCCGATAAGCTCATGGAGCGGCGTAACCGTCGCACAGGAAGGACAGAGAAAGCGCGGATCTGGGAAGTGACGGACAGAACGGTCAGGACCTGGATTGGGGAGGCGGTTGCCGCCGCTGCTGCTGACGGTGTGACGTTCTCTGTTCCGGTCACACCACATACGTTCCGCCATTCCTATGCGATGCACATGCTGTATGCCGGTATACCGCTGAAAGTTCTGCAAAGCCTGATGGGACATAAGTCCATCAGTTCAACGGAAGTCTACACGAAGGTTTTTGCGCTGGATGTGGCTGCCCGGCACCGGGTGCAGTTTGCGATGCCGGAGTCTGATGCGGTTGCGATGCTGAAACAATTATCCTGAGAATAAATGCCTTGGCCTTTATATGGAAATGTGGAACTGAGTGGATATGCTGTTTTTGTCTGTTAAACAGAGAAGCTGGCTGTTATCCACTGAGAAGCGAACGAAACAGTCGGGAAAATCTCCCATTATCGTAGAGATCCGCATTATTAATCTCAGGAGCCTGTGTAGCGTTTATAGGAAGTAGTGTTCTGTCATGATGCCTGCAAGCGGTAACGAAAACGATTTGAATATGCCTTCAGGAACAATAGAAATCTTCGTGCGGTGTTACGTTGAAGTGGAGCGGATTATGTCAGCAATGGACAGAACAACCTAATGAACACAGAACCATGATGTGGTCTGTCCTTTTACAGCCAGTAGTGCTCGCCGCAGTCGAGCGACAGGGCGAAGCCCTCGGCTGGTTGCCCTCGCCGCTGGGCTGGCGGCCGTCTATGGCCCTGCAAACGCGCCAGAAACGCCGTCGAAGCCGTGTGCGAGACACCGCGGCCGGCCGCCGGCGTTGTGGATACCTCGCGGAAAACTTGGCCCTCACTGACAGATGAGGGGCGGACGTTGACACTTGAGGGGCCGACTCACCCGGCGCGGCGTTGACAGATGAGGGGCAGGCTCGATTTCGGCCGGCGACGTGGAGCTGGCCAGCCTCGCAAATCGGCGAAAACGCCTGATTTTACGCGAGTTTCCCACAGATGATGTGGACAAGCCTGGGGATAAGTGCCCTGCGGTATTGACACTTGAGGGGCGCGACTACTGACAGATGAGGGGCGCGATCCTTGACACTTGAGGGGCAGAGTGCTGACAGATGAGGGGCGCACCTATTGACATTTGAGGGGCTGTCCACAGGCAGAAAATCCAGCATTTGCAAGGGTTTCCGCCCGTTTTTCGGCCACCGCTAACCTGTCTTTTAACCTGCTTTTAAACCAATATTTATAAACCTTGTTTTTAACCAGGGCTGCGCCCTGTGCGCGTGACCGCGCACGCCGAAGGGGGGTGCCCCCCCTTCTCGAACCCTCCCGGTCGAGTGAGCGAGGAAGCACCAGGGAACAGCACTTATATATTCTGCTTACACACGATGCCTGAAAAAACTTCCCTTGGGGTTATCCACTTATCCACGGGGATATTTTTATAATTATTTTTTTTATAGTTTTTAGATCTTCTTTTTTAGAGCGCCTTGTAGGCCTTTATCCATGCTGGTTCTAGAGAAGGTGTTGTGACAAATTGCCCTTTCAGTGTGACAAATCACCCTCAAATGACAGTCCTGTCTGTGACAAATTGCCCTTAACCCTGTGACAAATTGCCCTCAGAAGAAGCTGTTTTTTCACAAAGTTATCCCTGCTTATTGACTCTTTTTTATTTAGTGTGACAATCTAAAAACTTGTCACACTTCACATGGATCTGTCATGGCGGAAACAGCGGTTATCAATCACAAGAAACGTAAAAATAGCCCGCGAATCGTCCAGTCAAACGACCTCACTGAGGCGGCATATAGTCTCTCCCGGGATCAAAAACGTATGCTGTATCTGTTCGTTGACCAGATCAGAAAATCTGATGGCACCCTACAGGAACATGACGGTATCTGCGAGATCCATGTTGCTAAATATGCTGAAATATTCGGATTGACCTCTGCGGAAGCCAGTAAGGATATACGGCAGGCATTGAAGAGTTTCGCGGGGAAGGAAGTGGTTTTTTATCGCCCTGAAGAGGATGCCGGCGATGAAAAAGGCTATGAATCTTTTCCTTGGTTTATCAAACGTGCGCACAGTCCATCCAGAGGGCTTTACAGTGTACATATCAACCCATATCTCATTCCCTTCTTTATCGGGTTACAGAACCGGTTTACGCAGTTTCGGCTTAGTGAAACAAAAGAAATCACCAATCCGTATGCCATGCGTTTATACGAATCCCTGTGTCAGTATCGTAAGCCGGATGGCTCAGGCATCGTCTCTCTGAAAATCGACTGGATCATAGAGCGTTACCAGCTGCCTCAAAGTTACCAGCGTATGCCTGACTTCCGCCGCCGCTTCCTGCAGGTCTGTGTTAATGAGATCAACAGCAGAACTCCAATGCGCCTCTCATACATTGAGAAAAAGAAAGGCCGCCAGACGACTCATATCGTATTTTCCTTCCGCGATATCACTTCCATGACGACAGGATAGTCTGAGGGTTATCTGTCACAGATTTGAGGGTGGTTCGTCACATTTGTTCTGACCTACTGAGGGTAATTTGTCACAGTTTTGCTGTTTCCTTCAGCCTGCATGGATTTTCTCATACTTTTTGAACTGTAATTTTTAAGGAAGCCAAATTTGAGGGCAGTTTGTCACAGTTGATTTCCTTCTCTTTCCCTTCGTCATGTGACTTGATATCGGGGGTTAGTTCGTCATCATTGATGAGGGTTGATTATCACAGTTTATTACTCTGAATTGGCTATCCGCGTGTGTACCTCTACCTGGAGTTTTTCCCACGGTGGATATTTCTTCTTGCGCTGAGCGTAAGAGCTATCTGACAGAACAGTTCTTCTTTGCTTCCTCGCCAGTTCGCTCGCTATGCTCGGTTACACGGCTGCGGCGAGCGCTAGTGATAATAAGTGACTGAGGTATGTGCTCTTCTTATCTCCTTTTGTAGTGTTGCTCTTATTTTAAACAACTTTGCGGTTTTTTGATGACTTTGCGATTTTGTTGTTGCTTTGCAGTAAATTGCAAGATTTAATAAAAAAACGCAAAGCAATGATTAAAGGATGTTCAGAATGAAACTCATGGAAACACTTAACCAGTGCATAAACGCTGGTCATGAAATGACGAAGGCTATCGCCATTGCACAGTTTAATGATGACAGCCCGGAAGCGAGGAAAATAACCCGGCGCTGGAGAATAGGTGAAGCAGCGGATTTAGTTGGGGTTTCTTCTCAGGCTATCAGAGATGCCGAGAAAGCAGGGCGACTACCGCACCCGGATATGGAAATTCGAGGACGGGTTGAGCAACGTGTTGGTTATACAATTGAACAAATTAATCATATGCGTGATGTGTTTGGTACGCGATTGCGACGTGCTGAAGACGTATTTCCACCGGTGATCGGGGTTGCTGCCCATAAAGGAGGCGTTTACAAAACCTCAGTTTCTGTTCATCTTGCTCAGGATCTGGCTCTGAAGGGGCTACGTGTTTTGCTCGTGGAAGGTAACGACCCCCAGGGAACAGCCTCAATGTATCACGGATGGGTACCAGATCTTCATATTCATGCAGAAGACACTCTCCTGCCTTTCTATCTTGGGGAAAAGGACGATGTCACTTATGCAATAAAGCCCACTTGCTGGCCGGGGCTTGACATTATTCCTTCCTGTCTGGCTCTGCACCGTATTGAAACTGAGTTAATGGGCAAATTTGATGAAGGTAAACTGCCCACCGATCCACACCTGATGCTCCGACTGGCCATTGAAACTGTTGCTCATGACTATGATGTCATAGTTATTGACAGCGCGCCTAACCTGGGTATCGGCACGATTAATGTCGTATGTGCTGGGGAAAG
>JADMIO010955739.1_pt1 | contig 142441 bp, 152 predicted proteins | sample 8958161 | NCBI WGS metagenome assembly JADMIO01 (sample SAMN16585339, study PRJNA669376) | soil metagenome | isolation source: Crop rotation soil | place: USA: Cullars Rotation, Alabama | collected 2011
CCGCGACTTCAAGTCACGTGAATTCCAAGCTTCGGATCCCACTGTGCTGGAAAGGGAGCTGTTCGATGGCGGAAGCGAAGTCGTGACGCTCGTAGATCGTGGCGTAGGCGGCACGATAGCCCGCCGCAAAGCGCTGCTCTTCGATGGCCGACGTCTTTTTACCCTTCTTCTTGGTGTTCTTGGAGGTGTCGTTGGACGAGGGAGGAGGCGGCGGGGCGGGCGGATCGCCGCCGCCGGCAGCGAAGGCCGGCAGCACCGGCGCGGCAAGGAAAGTGGCGGTTACGAACACGGACAACAGCCGAACTGCAGATTTGCGCATGCGTCTCTCCTGATTCCCGTCGAGCGTGCTCTTCGGTCCGAACAATTGAACATCCGGGACATCAGCTTATTCCCGGTTCCAGGCCGCAATTTGACCCAGGCGCGTCGTGCAGGTGGTCGCGAGCGAAGATGACAAAGATGTCATCCAAATGAACGAAGCCCGATTTTTCGCTTCAGCAGCGGTTCAGTGCAAAGCGCCTAACGTCCTTCACATGATCAGCGAACCCGGAACGGGCACCTCGCGATCCCCTTGGAGGACCACCCGATGTTCAAGACAATCTCCGCGGCGGTGCTTGCCGTTTCCGTTCTTGCCGCGCCGGCGTTCGCGGCGCCCTACAACAAGTCGGCGCAAGCGCCGGTGATCAAGGCCGCGCCGTTCAGCGCGAAGGTGCTGAATGCCAATGCGCATTGGGGGCGTCATCATCGTCACCACCGCTGGCACTTCCACCACCGTCATCATCGGCACCACCACCACTGGCGCTGATTGACCTGATCCCCGGGGGACGTCGTCCGATCCACATTGCCCCGCCGCGTCCAACGGGTTCAGGCCCGGCCCGTCTGCCATTGCTTCCCACGCGCGCGATCAGCAAAAGTGGAAGCCGGTTTTGCGCCCGATCGCGCGCCCCTTTTGAGGGGCGCATGACCTAGTCGCCAAACCGCCCACACTTTGGCGGGTCATGCGCTGGCAACGGGCTGGTGCTTTTTCCGCACGAGGTTGCGAATTCCAATTTGCGGGCGAAGCGTCTAGTTTCCGCGCATGTTCGGGTCTTCGCATTTGGCAAAGCTGCCACGCCTTGCGGCCATCGCGCTGCTGCCGCTCGTGCTCTCCGCCTGCTTCAGCACCGGTGGCGAGCAGAGCAACCCCATTTCGTTCACCGACGACCGCGGCTACACCGATCAGCCTTATCCCAGGAACTACAAGGGCGAGATCCTAGCCTTCATGCGGACCTACCTGAACAACCCCTCGGGCGTCCGCGAGGCCATGATGGCCGAGCCCGTCCAGCGTACGGTCGGGGGCCGGCTGCGCTATGTCAGCTGTCTGCGCTACGCCACTCGCGAGACCGACGGCCGCTACCGCGAGCCGCGCGACCGGGCGGTGGTCTATGTCGATGCCCGGCTCGACCGGGTGATGGAAAATCCCGGCGATGCCTGTTCGGGAGCGACCTATGCGGCCTTCCCCGAGCTCGAAAAGATGAGCCGGTAAGGGCCTGGCCCGGACTGCTCATCCGCAGCCCTGACGGGCCTTCCAACCCGATCACGTTTCGGAGAGCGGCGCGAACCGGATTGTGGCCTTAATCGACCAATCTACGGGCGCAAAGTGTGTTGTGGCGGGCGAAAAAATCCCTATTTCCCTTTGGAACAAAAGGGCTTTGTGACCCGCCTGTCACAGTTGTGGACTTCGTTTGCCGCAGGGCAACCAAACTCGAGCCACGTTGTTTGAAGAGTGTGCTGGTAAATAACGGGGATCAAAGATGAAGAAGATCGTACTCGGCTCGGCGCTGCTGGCGGCCCTCGCAGGCCCGGCGCTGGCGGCTGACATGCCGCCCCGGCCGTACGCCAAGGCGCCTGCCTATACGGCGCCGGCCCTCGTCTATAACTGGACCGGATTCTATATCGGCGGCCATGTCGGCGGCGCGTTCGCGGGCGACAACGGCCTGCAGAGCAACGATGCCCGCTTCCTTGGCGGCGTTCAGGCCGGCGCTGACTACCAGTTCGCGCCGAATTGGGTGCTTGGCGCCGAGGCGCAGTATTCCTGGCTCAGCGGCGGCACCAACAACAACCTGATTTTCCCGGCGGGCACCGTCGTGAACGGCAGGGTGGCGGACCAAATCGGCTCGGTGACCGGCCGCATCGGCTACACTTGGGGTCCGGGGCTGATCTACGCCAAGGGCGGCTATGCCTGGCGTGATGGCAACACCATCGGCGTGGCCAACGCCGCCGGCGTGCCTCAGCCCTTCACGACCTCGGGCAACAGCAAGGACGGCTACACCGTTGGCGCGGGCCTGGAATACCTGTTCGCTCCGAACTGGTCGGCCAAGGCCGAGTATCAGTATTACAATTTCGGCAATACCACGCTCACCACCGCTCCCGCCGACGCGGTGGGCGCCCGCTTCCGCAACGACGAGCACAGCGTCAAGGTCGGCGTGAACTACCGCTTCGGTTGGGGCGGCGCGCCAGCCTCCAGATATTGAGATCGCGCCTTAGGCCATCAGGAAAAAGGCCGGCGCAATGCCGGTCTTTTTGTTTTCCGGGCGAGCCCGTGAAGCTGCGACGGGGTGCGGCAAAATAATTTTTTGCGATGCACGAAACTTTCATCGAGCTTGCGCTATTATGTTTGTTGTCGGGGCTGGCGGACAAACAAACATGCGTGCTTTTGCGTTAGGTCTGATCCTATCGGCGTTCTCAATGCCGTGCCTGGCCCAGACTGTGCTGAAATCCGAACCCCTTGTTCTGGCACCCTATGAAGTTGCATTCGTGCAGGATACCTCCTGTGGCGCGGGCAAAGTCATGAAGGTGACGGGCGCAATCCGTGGCCTGCACCGCAAAAAGGCGTGCGTGGCGCTGGGGTCGGCACAGGCCTCTCTGGTGAGTGCGACGCCGTAAGGGGGTCGAGGATAGGTTCTGAAAGGCCGGATCCGCGGTCGCGGGATCCGCTAGGCGGCCTTGCCCTCGATTTCCGCTTCCGAAAACTCCGGCTCCATCCGTGCCTCCCGTTCGGCATCGGCCTTGTTCCTGGCAGGGTCTTCGTTGGCGTCGCAGTGGCAGGCGCGGATTTCGTAGTCGTTGTCCAGCACCGGCCGCGGCCCGATCGTGCCGTTCTCCGAGACCACGTCGACAACGAGCCCGGACCGCCGGGCGAGCGCCCAAACGTCGGCTTCGGTCGGGTACGCCTTGCTGAGCTTGGCGTCGCTGGAAAACAGCGCGTAGGGCATCGGTCTTGGCTCCGTCAAAAACCAACAACGCCTTGAGCGGCCTTGCGGTTTCGATTCTGGGGTTTGCCCGGACTTCACGGGCCGGTGAGGGCAAAAAACGGCCCGTTTCGGGCCGTTTTCCGGGAGTCTCTGAGTCCCTAACAAGTAGTGAATCGGCCAAAAAAGAAACCCCGGGACTCTACCTGTAGAATCGCCGGATGCTCGCCCCCATGAGAGCCGGTCTCCATAGCGCCTGTGCCTGCGCGCGCCTGCACCTCACGCTGACGGTGGCGCTGCTGCTCGCCTGCGTCGCCAACGTCGCGCTGGTATGCGCCTGGCTGTAGCGCACAGCTTCACTGCGTCATGGCTCGCCGATTGACGCAAGTCTTCCACCGCCCATCATGCTGAACGAAGCAGCGCCTCGCATCAGAGGGCGCGCCAAAGGGAGGCCGCGATGATCGAAACGCTCAAGGACAGGGTCAATGGCGATGCCGGCCTGGTCCGTCGCGGCCGCTACCTCACCACTACTTTCCTGCTGGAAGTAGGCAGCGCCGCCTGGCTGATCTCGATCTACGAAGGCCGCATCGTCGCTGTCGCCAAGGGGCCGTTCGTGATGCCGTCGTCGGCCTTTGCGCTGCGCGCGCCATCGGAGGAATGGGAAAAGTTCTGGAGCAAGCGGCCGCCGCCGGGCTCCAACGACCTGATGGCGCTGATCAAGCGGCGCGTGCTTAAGGCCGAGGGCGATCTGCACGTCTTCATGGCCAACCTGCGCTACTTCAAGGAAGCCCTTGGCAAGCTGCGCGCGGGAGCCGCCGCATGAGCGCGAAGTTCGAGCCGATCGTCGGCCGCTACATGCATCTCGATCTCTTCGGCAAACCGCACCGGATCTATGTCGAGGAGGCGGGCGAGGGTACGCCATTGCTCTGCCTGCACACCGCCGGCTCCGATGGTCGGCAGTATCGCGGCCTGATGAACGATGGCCGCGTGACGGCCAAGCATCGCGTCATCGCCTTCGACATGCCCTGGCATGGCAAGTCATCGCCGCCGGCAGGCTGGCATGAGGATGAGTACCAGCTCACCTCCGCGCAATACACCAGCATGATCCTCGACGTGATGTCGGCGCTCGAGCTCGACAAACCGATCCTGATCGGCTGCTCGATCGGCGGACGCATCTGTCTGCATCTCGCGCTCGAACATCCTGAGCGCTTCCGCGCCATCATCGGCCTGCAGGCGGGTGCGCATGTCGATCCCTATTACGACCTCAACTTCCTGCACCGGAGCGATGTGCATGGCGGCGAGGTGGCGGGCGCCATCGTCTCCGGCCTGGTCGGTCCCGATGCGCCCGACGGCGAGCGCTGGGAGACGCTGTGGCACTACATGCAGGGCGGCCCCGGCGTGTTCAAAGGTGATCTCTATTTCTACAAGATCGACGGCGACATCCGCGGCAGTGTCGCTGACATCGACACCAAACGCTGTCCGCTGTTTCTGCTGTCCGGCGAATACGATTATTCATGCACGCCGGAGGAGACGCTTGCCGTCGCGGACAGCATCGCCGGCTGCGAGGCCACCATCATGAAGGGGCTCGGCCACTTCCCGATGAGCGAGGATCCGCAGGCGTTTCTCGGCTACCTGCTGCCGGTGCTCGAGAAGATCGCCAGCCGCTAGCCTATTTGCCCGACCGCGGTACCGGGAACTGGTCGAGCGTGGCCTGCATCTTGGCCACGGTCGCGTCGCAATAGGCATCGCGTTCGCGGTTGAACTTGGCTTGATGGGCGCGGAATTTTTCCACGCGCGCCCGGATGTCATTTTGATATTCGCTGGGGCTGGCAGGCCGCGCCTGGGGCATGGCCTTGGGTGGCTCGGTAGGCAGGATCGTGTCGGCCAGCATCGCTTCGACGTCGGGAAGACGGGTAGGGGTGACCGCCGGCAGATCGGTACGCGCAAAAACCTCGGCCTCAGGCTTCCGCCCTGTGACCGATTGAACAAACGCCATTGTTTGCGCGATTAAAAGATCGCGTTCCCGCATCCATTTCATGATGACGCTACCCCACGCCACGCTCGCAATGTCTCATTCCAGCACAGGATTTTCGGAAATCAAGCGAGAGGTTCGCGGCGGCAGGCGCGCACAATTTGTTTTCTGTGGGAGGTGACAAAACGGTGACACAGCCGGCCACGGCAGCGGTGTCAGGTCACCACATATGCACGCTAGTGACGCTCGCGCGGATTGGTGTTCGGGACGAACGGCGCGCCGACGACACGCACCGGTGTCGAATCGGCGAGGTAGGCCGGTGAGGTTGCGATTTCCTGCTTTGCGGCCGCCGGCTCGAACAATGCGACGACGCCGGCAACGGCCACGCTGACCAGCGTAACGGTGGCCAGCAGCACAATGTTGCGATCGTCTTCCCGGACTTTCATGCAGGGAAAACGCCGGAACCACGAAGCTGGTTCCCCCGCAGACGGCGCGATCGACGTTACCGCGATTGCGCTTCTACCGGCGGCGACTGGGCCGAGATCGCCGACCAGCGGTCTTCAAAATTCGCAGCCTTGTCCGGAGCCGTGAAACCCTTCAACAAGGTCGTACCTGACACGACAATGCTCTCTGCCCACGGCGAGTGCGAGCGCACGGTGACGGCAGTTGCTGCAACGGCGACCAGGGCGACGGCTACGAAGCCGGTAAGCGTACGATGGCTCGTCATCAGAACCTCCTGATTCCGAAAGCCTCCCTTTGGATGGGTCCCGGGCGCTCGGCGAAGGTTCAGTAACGATTTGGTGGTGCCGGCTGAGGGGATTGAACCCCCGACCTTCGGTTTACAAAACCGCTGCTCTACCGCTGAGCTAAGCCGGCAGTATCGATTTGGGATCGGGAAAACCGGGCGCGAACGCCCTGAACAGGCGGCTTCGAATACCAGACTTGGCCTTAAAGAACTACCCTCAGCCCGCCCGATTTTCCCGTTGTGCGCCTTGTCAGGCAATGTGAATTTCCCTGCCCAAGGGGTTGGGAAGAATTTGGAAAATGCAGACGCTGGACCTGGACTACGCCGCCGATGGCGCGACCTTGCGCGGCTATCTTGCTTACGAGGAAGGCAGCGGCCACCGGCCGGGCGTGCTCGTGTTCCATGAGGGCCTCGGGCTCGGTGACTTTGCGATGGCGAAGGCCCGCCAGCTTGCCTCGTCCGGCTATGTCGCGCTCGCCGCGGACATGTTCGGCGAGCGTCTGCAGGCGCGTAACCTGCAGGAGGTGGCGACTGTTGTCAGGGCCTTGCGTGCCGAACCGGAGCGGCTGCGTGCGCGTGGGCTGGCGGCGCTTTTCGGCGCTCGCAGGATTGCCGCAGGTCAATGCAACGCGGCTCGTAGCCGTCGGCTTCTGCTTCGGCGGTTCCGTCGTGCTCGAGCTGGCACGATCAGGCGCGGACCTTAAAGCCGTCGTCAGCTTTCACGGCGTGCTCGGAACTAAGCTGCCCGCCGTGAAAGGGCAGGTCAGGGCAAGCGTGCTTGTGCTCACCGGAGCAGAAGATCCGCTCGCGCCGCCGGATCAGATCGCCGCCTTCGAAGACGAGATGCGTGCCGCTGAGGTGGCCGACTGGCAAATCGTCAGCTACGGCAACACGCTGCACGGTTTCACCAACCCGGCTGCCGACGGCTCGATGATGCGCACGGCGCTCTATCACGCGCAGTCGGATCGGCGCTCCTGGACCGCGATGCAGACGCTGTTCAATGAAGTGCTGGCCTGACAAATGCTTCGGACTGGTATTTGATACGGCGTGAGAGGCGGATAGGGCGCGTATGTTTGGAATTCTGGGGCTTGGGTTTCTGTTGGGCATGCAGCATGCGCTCGAGGCCGATCACATCGCGGCGGTCTCCAGCATCGCCGCGCGCCGCAGCCGCGTCAGCGACATCGTCAAGCACGGGCTGACCTGGGGTCTCGGCCATACTCTGACGCTGTTTGTCTTTGCGGGTGTCGCCATCCTGCTCGGCCGCGCTATCCCCGAAAGCGTCGCCAAACCGATCGAGGGCGCCGTCGGCATCATGCTGATAGGCCTCGGCGTGCATGTGCTGTGGCGGCTGTGGCGCGACCGCGTGCATTTCCATCGCCACGGCCATGCCGATGGCACTGTGCACTTTCACGCCCATAGCCATGCCGGCGATACGCTGCCGCATGTCCGCACGCTGCATGCGCACGAGCACGGGTTCCGCTGGCGCACGCTGCTGGTCGGCCTGATGCACGGCACGGCGGGTTCCGCGGCGCTGCTGGTGCTCGCGGCGACGCAAGCCTCCAGCCCCGCGGCGGGGCTCGGCTATGTCGCCCTGTTCGGCATCGGATCGATGATCGGAATGGGTGCGTTGTCGGCGGTAATTGCCGTTCCGCTGGCGGTTTCTGCGCGTTTTCTCACCGCGGCCAATCATGCGCTGCAGGGAGCGGTCGGCCTGGTTACCGTCGCCGTCGGCCTTGTCACGCTGGTCGAAAACCTGCTCGCCTAGCGCGATTGTTCCCGCCGCTGCACCCGCGTTAACACTTCCTAATTGCGGTCGTTCGCATTTGTGCGAGCTCAAATCCTTACGCGTTAGGCTTACCCGCAGTTAGCCCCCCGGCCTTAACCCTTCCGCGCGCCCCTTCGACTAGGTTGCGGCGAAACCAAGGCGGGACAAGGGAATGCGCGCGGGCGTAGCACTGGCATTTTTGGCGGCGATGACATCGTCGGCCTTGGCCGGCGGTGGCTTCGAGATCGTGATTCCGGGCAAGCCCGGCGTGCCCATCATCATCAATGGCGTCGATGCATCCTATGCGGTGGTCGAGGGCGATTGGGGCCTCGAGCGGCGTAACCACGTGCAGCCTACCGTCTACGGCGGCCGCTACGTGGATCCGGTGCCGAATGTCGGTCACTACTATCCGAGCTCGGGTCACTTGCCCGGCTACGGCCGTCTCGAAGTCGAACCATCAGCCAATCGCAAAGCGCCGCAGGAGTCCGAGAGCTACTACCGCTCCTGGTCGGCGCATTCGAGACCGACGGTCGAGATTCCGCAAAATCCGCCGCCCGTGATCGTCGCACCGCAGATCGACTACGACTGGCAGCACGGCCGCCATCCGCGGCCGCGTCCGCGCTAGACGGCATGATCCCGAAAAGTGGACACCGGCTTTCGGATCAAGATCATGCCCAAGCAAGACTAGTGAAGTAAAGACCACGCCAACAAGAAGACCCTACAGGAGAGAGTAATGCGTCATTTGATTTCAGGAGTTGTAGCGGCAGTTGCCGTGATGGCCGCGGCGCCCGCAATGGCGTGCGGATATACTTCGTGCGGCTCGCCGTGCGGTTATTCCTATAGCCCGTGCGTGCAGCCGCGTTATGTCGCGCCCGTCGCGGCCTTCAGTTACGGCTATGGCTCCGGTTGCGGCGGCTGTGGCTACAGCTACGGTTATGGCTACGCGCCGCGCCTCGCCGAGCCGACCACCCAGTACTACTACGTCAACCAGGGTCCGACCTATTCCGGTCCGGGCGCCTGGGCGCCGCAGCCGACTTACGCTGAGCCGTCCGTGTCCGGCTGGAGCAGCTACAGCCGTCCCTATGACTACGGCTACGTTGCGCGTCCGCGCTACTGGGGCCCGCGCGCCTATGGCTATCGCGCCGTCCGTCCATATGCCTATGGCTATCGCTACGGCTACGCGCACCGCCACATGCACGCCGCGCCTTACGGCTACGGCCGCCCGCTGCGTCGCTACTACTGATCTCTACTGATCTAAAGGCGTTCTCAGTACAAAAGCGCCCGCTCGTTTTCGAGCGGGCGTTTTTCATTTGCCCATCAGTCCCAGCCGGCTCGCGCCGACATAGAGCGCCAGCACCGCGGCGTTGGAGACGTTGAGGCTCTTGATCTCGCCGGGCATGTCGAGCCGAGCCACGGCCGAACACGTTTCGCGCGTCAATTGCCGCAAGCCCTTGCCTTCGGCGCCGAGCACCAGCGCGAGCGGCTCGCGCAATTCCACCCGGGAAAGATCCTCGCTGCCCTCGCTGTCGAGGCCTACGGTGAGAAAGCCGCGCTCGTTCAGTTCGGTCAGCGCGCGCGCTAAATTCTGCACCAGCACCAGCGGCACCAGCTCCAGCGCGCCGGACGCCGATTTCGCCAGCACGCCGGTTGCCTCCGGGCTGTGGCGGGCGGTGGTGACGATCGCCTTAACCGCAAAGGCCGCAGCCGAGCGCAGGATGGCGCCGACATTGTGCGGATCTGTGATCTGGTCGAGCACCAGCACGATGCCTTCCTGCTTCAGGGTGGAAATGTCGGGCGAGGGCAGGGGATCGACTTCCGCCAGCATGCCCTGATGCACGGCGTCGGGCCCGAGCCGCTGGTCGATCAATTGCGGGCGCACGATTTCCGGCGTCACCTTTGTATCGATGTTCTCCTCGGCCAGCCGCCGCGCCGCGTTCTCGGTCAGCAGCAGCTTGCGGATCTTGCGGTCGGGATTGGCCAGCGCCGCCGACACCGTGTGCCAGCCATAGAGGATCGCCGGCCCGTCTTCATCCGAGCCGCGGTCGCGCCAGGCGGGGCGGGAGGGGCCGCGCGCAGCCGGGCGGGGCGGGAATTTCCGCCCTTTTTCGAAGGATTTACCGCCCCCCTTGCGGAACGGGGGCTTGCGATCGCGATCACTCATGCAAGGCTTGTGTCACGGGTTCCGGATTCTGGCAATTTCACCCGATTTAAGGGCGGAATTGGCGGCTTCCCTTGGTTGACTTTGCGGGTCCGCTTACCCATAAACGCGCCCGACCGCGCTCCGTTACCCGGAGTTGCGGGCCCAGCGCCATATTGATGGTTCTGTCCGCCGCCACTCTTGCGGACGAATTGCTGACGCTGTTGGGACGGGGGAGTGTCCCGAGTGGCAAAGGGAGCTGACTGTAAATCAGCCGTCTTATGACTTCGCAGGTTCGAGTCCTGCCTCCCCCACCAGCCTTCGCTCGCTTCGCGAGCTACGGCTCGGCAAGCCCGGCAAGCTCTCTCTGAAGCGAAGCGGGAGAAGGCTGTCGCGCCGAAGCCCGAAGGGGCGAAGGCGGACTGTGCGCTGCCGAACGCCTACTTTCCCTGATTGCGACTGCGGCCGATCGGTCAGCGATCCGTACGCGGAATCATCCACGTGGACAGCGTCTGCCACCGCCCGTTGCCGGCGTCGCGCTGGTAGGCGACGAAATCGGCGTCGTCGACGTGCATGAATTCATAGCGATGGCGATTGCCTGAGGTTTGCTTGCTCATGATGTGCCTCTTGAGTGCCGATAGAGCGTGGCCGCCATTGGCTGCCGCTCTATCGATCCATGGGATGCCGAGAATGACATTAGTCAGCGAACGCGATGATGCCGCGGATGGTAGAAGCCGTTGTTGTAGACTTGGGCCGCTTGCAACGGCGTAAGGCCTTGCGCTTCCAGGCGCGCCGCCGGTGTCGGTGCGCCGCCGTTCAGCACGTCGAGATTGGGATGATAGAACGCGAACAGGCCCGGCTCCTGGATGGCGGCTTGCGCGAATACGGGAGTTGCGGTGAGGACGGCGAGCGCGGCGGCTGCCGCAATGGTCTTGAGCTTGGTCATGATCGATCTCCGTGACGTTGGAGGCCACGGCAACGTCGTTCTGCTGAGTTCGTGGCGCGTTGGCGATGGATCATCGCCCGCACCCACGACCTAAGATCGGAGCGGGATATTCCGAAGACGCGTTCTGTGAGAGACAGCCTTGCACGTCGCGAAAGGATGGATTTTCGTTAATCCGCAAGTGCTCTGCGGAAACCCTTGGCTGATCTGGCGAATTGGCGCGTCGCTCGCGGTGTTGTAAAAGCTCGCAGATATGTGAGTGAAAAAAGTTGTTTGCCGATGACGACGTCCGATCCCGACCTTTTCGAAATGCGCCGGCTGGAAATGCTCTCCAACACCATCTTCGGCGTGGCGATGACGCTACTCGCCTACGATCTGCCGCGGACAGGCACGTTTGCGAACCTGCCGGACTGGCGCGATCTCTATCACCTCTATGCAGCCAAGCTGTCGGCCCTGATGCTTTCCTTCATCATCGCCGGCCTGTTCTGGTTCAGTCATCACCGCCGGCTGACGCGCCAGCCCGAGGCCAGTCGCGCCGTCGTGTTCCTCAACCTGCTCTTCCTGCTCTCGATCATCCTGCTGCCGGTCACCAACGGCCTCTATGGCAACTACCGCCTCTCCAGCGCGGTGGCCGTGCTCTACGGCGCGAATCTGACCCTCATCGCCGGGCTCAACGCGCTGCTCTGGTGGCTGGTCAGGCATCACACCTGGCATGAATTCGCCGGCTCGATCTTTCCGGTGCTGGTGTTCGCACCGGGCACCGTGATTGCGGCGATCTACCCGGAATATGTCCAGTATTTCTGGGGTCTGGCCTTCGGTGCGCTGCTGGTGCGCCGTTTCGCCGCGCCGCGAAACTGGGAGGGTGCGGCCGAGGGCCGTTGAACCGGTGTTGGTGCCGCGCCGACCAAGGCTGCGGAGAAGCACCATGCTGGAAATTCTCATCATCGTCGGGATCGTGATCGGGGCCGGAGTCCTGCTCCTGCTTTGGCTTGATATGGCCGACGTCGCGGTCGACCTGATGGCGTCGCTGGCGCAACTCGTGGTCGCCATTGTCGGGCTGTTCGTCTCGTTGCTCGTGCTCGTGTTCAACGCGTTGAGGCGATTGCTGCAGAAGCAGAACAACGCAATCCTGCCCTGAACTGCCTGCCTTGAATCAAAAAGGCGGAAGGCTTTCGCCTTCCGCCCTGGTTCGTCGCGCCGCTGCGCGAGAGCATGATCCGGAAAGTGCGTAGCAGTTTTCCGAAGGGATCATGCTCCAGTTAATAAGCTCCGGGGCAGTAGTCCCAGAAGCCGGCACGGCGATACGGATCGGTGTAGTACCAGCACATTCCCGGCGCCGGCGCCGGCGCGGTGGCGTAAGCGGCAGCGCCCGCTGCGGCGATAAAGCCGACGGCGGCGCCTGCGGCGATCGCGCCACCTGGTCCCCAGCGGTACGGACGAACCCAGGGTCCGCCCGGGCGTACCACGGCAGCGCCGCGATAGCGATAGACGCCGCCACGCGGACCGACATACACGCCACGGCGCACGACGACCGCAACTTCGCTGACATCGGACGCGCCGTTCACCTGTGCGTTGAGCGCATCGGTCGGCGCCAGCGGCGCAGCTTGCGCTGGCGCGCCGGCCGCAAACAGGCCCAACGCCGCGGATGCAGCGACGAGAAGGGAAGCGTGACGTCGTACTGGATTAGCCATCAAATTCCTCCGGCTTATGTGATAGCCCTTGTCGGGCGAAGCTTACGTGCAGGTTGCGGAACCACCCCTGGCGCCCGCGCGAAAATTAGGCGGATGGAACTGCATTGGCAAGCTTTCGGGACGCGCAACCCATTGACGAAAGCGCGAGAATTACAGCGAGCCGTCAAGTTTCGGCCGCAGTCTCCGGAAAGCCCTGACCGGGGATGAACAGCCGGATCGGCCGCACTTCATAGACTGCGCCGGGATTGGCGCGCCGCAGATGGCGCACGGCCTCCGCAGCCGCATCCTCGTCGGGAAAGTCCACGACATAGAATCCGAGCAACTGCTCCTTGGTTTCAGCAAACGGCCCGTCGATCATCATGCCGTCGCCGGCGCCGCGCAGCGTGCGCGCCTTGTTGGTGTCGCCCAGCCGGGCAGCAGGGCCGAGCTTGCCGATCTGGTTGAGCCGGTCGTGAGCCTTGCGCAGGTTGGCCATCAGCGCAGCATCTTCTTCCGCCGACCAGGAATTGACCTCGGCCTCCACGTGATAGGCGAGAATGGCGTAGAGCATGAAAACCCCTTTCGCTGTGTTGATTCGTACGTCCTGAAGACGCCGCAGCGGTGCCGAATCCGACAACCCGCGGTCCACGAAACCGAATTGAAACACGATTTCCGGTGGCTGGTGTGAACGTGGCGAAGTCGGGGCACGACTGATGGCCAGAACGCAAGAACAATGCGCAAGGCGGAGAGGGTCATGAAGAAATCAGGCACCATCATCAGCGATACCGCCCGCGGATTTGCCGCTGCCGATGCCGGCGGCGACTGGCACGACGTTCCCCGTCATCACCGCTACTACGGCAGCACCGCCTTCAATGGCGGCGAGCGCCTCACCGAATCCCGCCGCGGCGCGCTTCCGCGCCCGCTCAATCGGGCCGGCATCTGAAGTCCCGATGACTGCCGCAACCTACCTGTTTCTCAGCTTGCCATTCCTGCTTTCGCTTGCTGCCCGCGGCGCCAATCCAAAGGTGCTGGGCTTTGTGTGCTCAGGCTTTGCGATCCTGCTCAGCGTCGAACCCGGCGGCGCCATATTGCCCTGGGCGATCGGCATGACGGTCGTCAGCGTCGCGCTGTATGAGCGGTTTTGGCCCCATCCCGTCTGAACGGCTCGCCGCACGGGCCTTGCCGACACATTCCAAAAAGGGCTCGCCAAAAAGAAAGGCGCGGCGGAAAAGCTCCCGCCGCGCCCCATCTATTGTTATCTCTCGCTGGTCCAGGGCTGAGATCACCCCGACGCCAGGCTGTCAGGCCTTAGCGGGCGATCCCAGCGAGGTGACAGCGTCTGAGATTAGACACTCGATCACCTCCTTTCGTTGTTAGTGGGACTCTCAATATAGGCGGCGAATCGGCCGCCGTTAAGGTCCCTTGTTGGCGCCTTGGAGGCGTCTTTCGGTGGGTCCCGCAGCGGAATCATGTGCTGGAACAGGCTGGTTTGGCTTGGGCCGGGCGGTTGAGACCCGGGGCAGGCCGTGTTAGGTCACGCCTCACGCGGGTGTAGCTCAATGGTAGAGCAGCAGCCTTCCAAGCTGAATACGAGGGTTCGATTCCCTTCACCCGCTCCAGCCTCGCTCGCTTCGCGAGCTACGGTCAGGCGAGCCAGCAGGCCCACGTGTGATGCGTATCATCTATTTCTGTCTTGGCTGGGTGATGGTGGCCCTCGGCGTGATCGGCGCGGTGACGCCGCTGTTGCCGACGACGATTTTCCTGATCATTGCCGCCGCCTGCTTTGCGCGCTCCTCGCCGCGGCTGGAGACGTGGCTGCTCGAACATCCGACATTCGGCAAGACCCTGCGCGACTGGCGCGCCACCGGAGCGATCTCGCGGCCGGCCAAGCTGATGGCTTGCGCCGGTATGACGCTCGGCTATGTCCTGTTCTGGTGGGGCGCGAAACCATCGCTAGCGCTTGGCGCTGCCGTGGCGGTGCTGATGCTCGCTTGCGCCGGATATGTCGTGTCGCGCCCGACGGCAGCGGCAAATACCGACACTTCGATCTGACGCCGCCAAGGGCGCGGGGTCGGCGAGCCAGCATACCGGTTCTGATATCGAGCAGCCTTGCGCGGCAGGGCGTCTCGAACCATGCTTCCAGCCCCGCAAGCCTCATCCAGGAATTTCGCCATGCCCGTCGACACCAAGGCCGCCACCGATCGCCTCATGCGCTTCCTCGCCATTGAGGGCGTGACCGGGAAGGAGGCGGCGATCGGGCGCGATCTGAAGGCTGCGCTGCAGGAAGTTGGTGTGCCCGCGGATGCGATCCGGCTCGACGATGCCAACACCCGCATTCCCGTGCCGACCGAGACCGGCAATCTGATCGTCGATCTGCCCGGCCGTGGCGCGATGCACAACCAGGAGCGGATCCTGTTCATGACCCACATGGACACGGTGCCGCTGTGCGCGGGCGCGAAGCCGAAGCAGACCGGGCGCAAGATCGTCAACGAGGCGAAGACCGCACTCGGCGGCGACAACCGCTGCGGCTGCGGCGTGCTGGTGACGCTGGCGGCGGAGCTTGCGAAACAGAATCTCGATCATCCGCCGATTACGCTATTGTTCTGCGTGCGCGAAGAGAGCGGGCTTTATGGCGCGCGCCACGTCAAGACCGCCGAGCTTGGCTCGCCCGTGATGGCCTTCAATTTCGACGGCGGCTCCGCTTCCAACGTCACCATCGGCGCGGTCGGCGCGGATCGCTGGCAGGTCGAGATTTTCGGACGTGCCTCGCACGCCGGTGTCGCGCCCGAGCGCGGCATTTCATCGACGATGATCCTCGGGCTCGCGCTCGCCGATCTCAAGGCCGGCGGTTGGTTCGGCAAGGTGGTGAAGGGCAAGGGCCAAGCGATGAAGCAAGGCACCAGCAATGTCGGCCCCGTCACCGGCGGCGAGGGACGGCCGGCGGGCGATGCCACCAATGTCGTCACCGACTATGTGCATGTGCGCGGTGAAAGCCGCAGCCATGACAGCAAGTTCTTCAAGGAGATCACCAAAGCCTACAAGACCGCGTTCGAGAAAGCCGCCAAGCGCGTCAAGAACAGCGACGGCAAGGTCGGCAAGGTCAAGTTCAAGGCGGAGACCGATTACTATCCGTTCCGACAGAAAGAGGGTCTGCCGGTGGTGAAACGCGCGGTCGCGGCCGTGTCCGAAGTCGGCGGCAAGCCCATGATCCGCGCCGCCAATGGCGGGCTGGATGCGAACTGGATGGTTCGCCATGGCGTGCCGACGGTGACCTTCGGCGCAGGGCAGAACGAGCCGCACACCATCGACGAGTGGATCAACCTCGACGAATACGACCGCGCCTGTGCACTTGCCGTGCAACTCGCGACGATGCGCTGAGCGTTACAGCAAGGATTTTTGGACTCTCGCGCTGGTTGTGGATTTGCCTGTCTTACGCATCTGCGGGTGGCGATATTCCGCTTTGTGGCAAGCCGCCACACGCTTCGCCAACTCTGCACCTGAAAGGCTGCGCTCCGACACACAAACAATCCGTTTGCGACACAATGCGGGCGAGTAGGGCTGGGACGCTACACCTCACGAAGCAGTGATAACAACAATGCTTGTGGAGGGATGCGATGCGGGCGATCGCGGATACTCGTCGGGGCACCGGGCAAACACGCTGGTCTCATGTAGTTCACAACCGGCTGCGTGGTGTGCCGGGACGGCAACTTGCGGCGCTGGCGCTTGCGATGACGTTGCCGCTGGGGATGGAGCAGGCCCTTGCCGCAGGGCCGGGCGACTCCGAAATCCGCATCGGCAACACCATGCCCTATAGCGGCCCGGCTTCCGCCTATGGTGTGATCGGCAAGGTTCTCACGGCCTACTTCGACAAGGTCAACGCCGAAGGGGGCATCAACGGCCGCCGCATCAAGTTTATCTCCTACGACGACGCCTACAATCCGACCAAGACGGTCGAGGCGACGCGCAAGCTCGTCGAGGAGGATAATGTCCACTTCATCTTCGCAAGCCTCGGCACCAATACCAGTGCCGCCGTCCAGCCCTATCTGAACTCGAAGAAGATCCCGCAACTGTTCGTCGCCTCCGGCGCCTCGATGTGGGACCAGCCGCGCGAGTTTCCCTGGAGCATGGGTTTTCTGCCGAGCTACCAGTCGGAGTCGCACATCTATGCGCAGTACCTGCTGGAGAACCATCCGAAGAGCAAGATCGCCGTGCTCTACCAGGATGACGGGTTCGGCAAGGACCATCTCAAGGGCCTGAAGGACGGCCTCGGCGGCAAGATCCCGATCGTGGCGGAGCAGGCCTACAAGGTCAGCGACACCAGCATCGATGCCCAGATTGCGAAGCTGAAGGCTTCGGGCGCCGACGTGTTCATGGAATTCACGACGCCGAAATTTGCGGCTATGGCGATCCGCCGCGTCGCCGATATCGGCTGGAAGCCGGTGCATTTCCTGGCTTCGGTATCGGAATCCTATTCCGCCGTGATCAGCCCCGCGGGTCCCGAGAATGCGCAAGGCATCCTGTCGGCCGCCTACCGGCTCGAGGGCGAGGATGCGGCAGGCGCAGGAGATGCCGTGTTCCGCGATTGGGCGGCCTTTATGCAGCGCTATGCCCCGAGCATCAGCAAGTCCAACGGCCAGGCCGTGTTCGGCTATCTGGCCGCCAACACCATGATGGATGTCCTGCGCAGATGCGGCGACGATCTCTCCCGCGAGAACATCATGAAGCAGTCCCGCGCACTCAAGGGCCTGCAGGTTCCCATGATGATCCCGGGCATCGTGATGAACACAAGTGCCAGCGATCATGCACCGATCGAGCAGATGCAGATGATGCGCTTCAATGGTGAGCGTTGGGAGCATTTCGGGCCGGTGCGCAGCGGCATCGATCCAGGCACCGTCAGCGAGTCTTTCAAGTCGATCTTCCGCTATGGCACCGCCAAGCGCGACCTGGCGAACCAGGTGAATGCCAATACCGTGAGCCTGGTGACGGGATCGTTCGGCTCGACCTATGCCCAGATCGGCGCCGATCTCGCCTCCGTGCTCGACAGCGGCAACAATCTGCGGGTGCTGCCGGTGATGGGCCGCGGTTCGGTGCAGGCGGTGGCCGACGTGCTGCTGCTGAAGGGCATCGACGCCGGGATCGTGCGCAAGGACACGCTCGCCTATCTCGAGCGCAAGGATTTCGCCAACGACATCCGCAACCAGTTCGTCTACGTCGCGAAGATGTTCAACGAGGAAATGCACGTGCTGGCGCCGCGCTCGATTCAGAGCATGAAAGAGCTCGACGGCAAGACCGTGGTGGTCGATCTGCCCGATTCATCGACCTTCGTGACGGCGATCAACGTGTTCGAGCGCCTCGGCATCAAGCCGCATCTGATCTACATGGAGCCGCGCCTGGCGCTGGACATGCTGCGCAATGGCGAGGTCGATGCGATCGTGGCGATCGAGGGCAAGCCGCTGCCGTGGCTCAGCCAGCTGACCGATCGCAATCTGCATCTGGTGCCGGTCGAATACGCCAAGAACCTGCATGACGATTATCTGCCGTCAAAACTGTCCGCGTTCGACTATCCGAACCTGGTGCCGGCAGGCGGGCAGGTCGACACCATCGCCGCCGAGGCCGTGCTTGCGGCCTACAACTGGGCGCCGAACACCGACCGCTATCGCCGCCTGTCGCTGCTGGTCGATCAGCTCTTCACCAAGATCGAGCAGCTGCAGCGGCCGCCGTTTCACCCGAAATGGAAGGAATTCGCGGTGCGCGCGTCGGTCGCCGGTTGGACCCGGTTCCGGGGAGCGCAGGAATGGCTGGATCGCAACATGCCGCCCTCGGCTGCGGTGTCGGCGGCATCGGGGGCTGCACCTGCACCCCAGGCCGCGTCGCGCGACAATGATGCGCTCTATCGCGAATTCCTGGAGTGGCGCGCTACCCGCGCCAAGGCCAGCCGCTAGCCTTCAACTTCGCGCGTAGCGGCGGAACAGGGCAGGGAGCATCATCGCAAGGCCGAGCATGCCGAGCGCGCTCGCGACAGCCACGGCCGCGTTGACGGCGAGGTAGCGCGGCAGCGAAAAGCCGGGGCGCATCTCGCCGCCGTCGCGTAGCACGTCCTGGTCGCGGTGGCAGGCCATGGCATCTTCGATGTCTTTCGAATCGACCTTCAAGCCGAGCACGTCGCGCGCCTCGACCTGGGTCTCGAAATAGCGGCAGTTCTTGGAGCTATCGAGCTTGGCGGCGATATCGGTCCGCTGCTCGGCCGTCAGCGGAGCCCAGACTTGCGCATTGGCTGATGGCTGCGAGGTGCCCGCGACGAATGGCGCTGTTATCGCGACCATAGCGGCGAGGCCAACAGCCGTTCTTGAAGGCCTCATGCCGCCTCCCTGATGATCCCGCCGTCGAGATTACCACTGCCCGTTCGGCGAAGCGAACTTCCCCCGCCGCACAAGTTGGACCTGCCGGGCACGTGGCGGTCCCCGTATGGCTTCATGCCGCAGGTGCAGTACTCGTCCCGCAAAAATAGTATATTGGCTGGCTCCAGAACGAGAGCGGGGGTTCCCCGCCATCACGGACAAAACTCTGGAGGAACGCCATGTCGGCCCTGCCGCTTACCGGCATCAAGATTATCGACCTCACACGCGTGCTCGCCGGTCCCCTGTCGGCGCAGATGCTCGGCGATCTCGGCGCCGACGTGATCAAGATCGAGCGGCCCGGCACCGGCGACGACGCCCGCGCCTTCGGCCCTCCCTACCTGAATGATCCCGAGGGCAAGGCGAACAACAACAACGCGTTCTACCTCTGCGCCAATCGCAACAAGCGTTCGGTCACCGTCAATGTCGCGAGTGCCGAGGGACAGGAGATCATCCGCGAGCTTGCCAAGGACGCCGACGTCTTCATGGAGAATTACAAGGTCGGCGATCTCAAGCGCTACGGCCTCGACTATGAGTCGATCAGGAAGATCAATCCCGGCATCATCTATTGCTCGGTGACCGGCTTCGGTCAGACCGGGCCTTATGCGCCGCGCGCCGGCTACGATGCAATCCTGCAGGCGATGGGCGGCCTGATGAGTGTGACCGGCCATATCGACGGCGAGCCCGGCGAGGGCCCGATGAAGGTCGGCCCCTCCATCGTCGACTACATGACGGGCATGAACACTTCGATCGGAATTCTCTCCGCGCTTTATAATCGCGACGCCAATGGCGGCGAGGGGCAGCATATCGATGTTTGTCTGATGGACACCGTGATCGCGTCGTGCTCGCATTGGCTCCAACCCTATCTCGTCAACGGCAAGGTCCCGCCGCGCCGCGGCACCTGGGGCAATGGCGGCATGCCGGCCGGCGTGTTCCGCGCCACCGACGGCGAATTGATGGTGGTGGTCGGCAATGACGGCCAGTTTGCGCGCACCTGCCAGGTGCTCGGCGCGCCGGAACTTGCGACCGATCCGAAGTTCCTCAAGAACAACGACCGCGTGAAACACGGCAAGGAGATCATGGCGATCTATGCCGGCCTGTTCCTGAAGAAGCCGGTCGCCTACTGGCTGGATGAACTCGAGAAGGTCGGCGTGCCGTCGGGCCCGATCAACGACTTCGCGCAGGTGTTCAACGACCCGCACGTGCAGTCGCGCGGCATGCGGGTGAAGGTCAATCATCCCTTCGAGCCGAATCTCTCGCTGATCCGCAATGCCGTCACCTTCTCCGGCACGCCCGTGAAGGAATACCGGGCTCCGCCGCGGCTGGGCGAGCACACCGATGAGGTGCTGGCGAGCATCGGTTATGACGAGGCGAAGGTGAAGGGGTTGAAGGAGCGCAAGATCATCTAGGACACGTACCTGTAACGCGGGTCCCGCTTTCCAGTGATGGCCTTCCCCTGTAGCATCATGACAAGGACGACCGGCATAGACTGGTCTCCATTGCCAGGGGAGGGTTTTCGTGCGTCGCAACATTTTCATCGCCGCGCTCGCGTTCCTGATGGGCGGAGCGGGGCTGACCGTTCCGGCGGTCGCGCAACAACCGGTCAAGCTTGGTGTCCTCAACGACCAAACCGGACTTTACGCGGATCTGACCGGCATGGGCTCGGTTCACGCCGCGCGCATGGCGGTCGAGGATTTCGGCGGCAAGGTGCTCGGACGGCCGATCGAGGTCATCTTCGCCGACCACCAGAACAAGCCTGACATCGGCGCCAACATCGCGCGGCAATGGATCGAGACCGAAGGCGTCAGCCTCATCCTCGACATTCCCAATTCGGCCGTCGGACTTGCTGTGCGCGAGGTGACGCGCACGCGCGACGCCGTTGATATCAACACTGGCGCGGCCACCTCGGATCTCTCCGGAAAGGCTTGTTCCCCGCACGGCGTGCACTGGACCTTCGACACCTATGGCCTTGCGGCGACGGTCGGTCAGGCGCTGGTCAAGCAGGGTGGGGATAGCTGGTTCTTCCTCACCGCCGACTACGCATTCGGACATGCTCTCGAACGCGACACCTCATCGTTCGTCACGGCAGCCGGCGGCAAGGTGGTGGGGGCGGTGCGCCATCCGCTCAATACGGCCGACTTCTCGTCCTTTTTGCTGCAGGCGCAAGCTTCGAAGGCGAAGATTGTCGCTCTCTCGAACGCTGGCGGAGACACCATCAATGCGATCAAGCAGGCCGCCGAATTCGGCCTGACCCGCAAAGGCGACCAGCGCGTGGCTGCGCTCCTGCTGCAGTTTCCCGACACCCACGCCCTCGGCCTCGAAGCGGCGCAGGGCCTCACCGCCAGCGAGACCTTCTTCTGGGATCTCAACGACGCGACTCGCGCCTGGACCAAACGCCTGGTCGCCCGCAACGCCGGCAAGCCGCCGAGCATGATCCATGCCGGGACTTACGGGGCGACGTTACATTACCTCAAGGCGGTGGCGGCAGCCGGCACGACCGATGCGACCAAGGTTGTTGCCAAGATGAAAGAACTGCCGATCGACGACTTCTACACCAAGGGCACGGTGCGAGAGGATGGACGCGTCATGCGGCCGTACTATCTGCTGCAGGTGAAGAAGCCCTCGGAATCCAAGTACCAGTTCGATTATCTCAGGCTCCTCGCAACGGTACCCGCCGAGCAAGCGGCGCGGCCGCTGAGCGAGAGTGCCTGTCCGATGGTGAAGAAGGGCTGAGGCCGGTCGCAGCGACACGTGCCGGCGTTTGCCGGTGCATGATGCAGCGGCAGGCTATTGCGGCTCGATGCCCGCCGCCTTGATGATGCGTCCCCATTTGTCGACTTCTGCCTTGAGGAAGGCCTCGAGTGCCTCCGGGGTGGCGCGCTCCTGTTCGACGGGGGCCATGCTGAGTTCGTCAAATCGGCTGATGAGCGCAGGATCCCTGAGCGCCGTCTGGAGCGCGGCGACCAGGCTCGCGACGACCGGTTTCGGTGTGCCGCGCGGCGCATAGAGGCCGTACCATGTTGTAACGTCGAATGCGGGGAAGCCTGCTTCGGCTGACGTCGGCACATCGGGCAATGTCGGAACGCGCTTCTTGCTGGTGATGGCATAGCCCTTGATCGTGCCCGACTGGATGTGGGGCGTTGGCCCGGTAGCCGGGTCGCAATAGACGTCAATGTGGCCGGCGATGACATCATTCAGCGCGGGCCCGCCGCCCTTGTAATAGACAGCCGCGAGCTTCGTGTCGGTCGCGCTCATGAACGTCAATCCGCAGAGCTGAGAGGCGGAGCCCAGTCCGACATTGCCCATCGTCATCTTGTCGCCTTCGCTGCGGATGCGCTCAACCAGCTCCTTGAAGTTGTTCGCCGGAAAATTCGGCCGTGTGACCAGGATCATCGGGACATCAGTCACGAGGCCAATCATCGAAAAATCGCCAATTGGATCGAACGGCAATTTGGCATAGAGGGCCGGGGCGGTAGCCTGGCCGACGTGCATCAGCAGAAGCGTATAGCCGTCCGGCGCAGCCTTCGCGACGCGATTGGTGCCGATGGTGCCGCCTGCGCCGACCACGTTCTCGATCACAAACGACTGCTTGAGGGTCGCGCTCATGGCAGTCCCGAGGATGCGAGCGATCACGTCGCCGGGACCTCCGGCGGAGAAGGGTACGATCATCGTGATTGGGCGGGAAGGATAGTCCTGCGCGAGTGCCGCGGCTGAAGGCAACAAGAGCGACAGAAGCAAGATCAGCGAGCGCATCAGGGTCATTGTCAAATTCCGATCCATGGACGTTTGGCTCATGCGATGGACCAGCCGCCATCGATCGGAAGGCTTGTCCCTGTGATGTCCTGCGCAGCCGCGCTGCAGAGAAAGACGACGAGGCCGCCGACGGCCTCCATCCCGATGAACCGGCCGGAAGGCTGCCGCTCCGCCAGGTAATTCTTCGTGACGCTGTCGATGCTCTCGTCCGCCTTTGCCGCGATCGACGCGATCTTGCCCTGGATGGCAGGGGTCGGAAGCGTGCCGGGTGCCACCGCATTGCAGGTGATGCCGGTGCGCGCGGTTTCCAGCGCAACAGCGCGCGTGAGACCAAGGATCGCTGTCTTGGTCGTGACGTAATCGATGCGATCTTCGACCGCCCGCGTCGAATAGATCGAGGCGATGTTGACGATCCGGCCCCAACCACGCTGTTTCATGGCCGGCAGCACCAGCCGAATGAGGTGAAAGGGCGCGGACAGGTTGACGGCCAGGGCGCGATCCCATTCGTCCGGAGGGAAATTCTCTACGGCGGCGAAATGCCGGACCACGGCGTTATTGATGAGAATATCGATCGCGCCACAGCGGCCGAGTAACTCCGCCATCATCCCTTCAATCGCTGTCCGCTGCGAAAGGTCGACTCCCGCGGCAACGACCGAGACACCATAACGGGCGGCGAGGCGATCAGCGGCTTCCTTGGGTGCGGTCAGGTCGTGCAGGACAATATTGGCTCCCGCACCGGCAAGACTTTCGGCCACCGCCAATCCAAGGCCGGCGCTTGCTCCGGTAACGAGGGCCCATTTGTCCTTCACCGCGCTGCTCCCTGGACCAAACGGTCAGCCGCGCATCTGCACATCAGCCCATTCCTCGACGACCTTGGCGATCGACGTGAAATCGGACGCTGCACCAAACCTGGCGTTGGTGATGGCAAGCATCTGCCGCACCGCTGCGCCGCAGACCATCGGCACGCCCATCGCCTCCGCCTCGTCGACACAGAGCTTGACGTCCTTGTAGGAAAGTCCGGTCGTGAATCCGAAATCGAAGGTGCCGGGCAGTACTGCGCGCGGGAACTTGTCTTCGGAGGCGCTGTTGCGGCCGCTGCTGGCATTGATGATGTCGATCAGGACTTTGGCGTTGACGCCGCCCTTGACGCCCATCGCCACGGCTTCGGAGGTGATGACCAACGCGGCGGCCGCCATCAAATTGTTGGCGAGCTTGGCCGTCTGCGCCACGCCGGGCTTGTCGCCGGTATAGAACAGCTTGCCGAAATTCTTCAGGATCGGCTGTACCCTGTCATAGGTCGCTTGCGGACACGACACCATGACCGCGAGCGTGCCGGCGACGGCGCCCTTGATGCCGCCGCTGACGGGAGCATCGACCAGTGTCATGTTCCTGGCCTTCAAACCCTCGGCCACCAGCTTCGCCGCACCGGGACCAGTGGTCGACAGATCGACAACGATGCGCGCCTTGCTGCCGCTGCTGATACCGTCGGCGCCGAGGGCAACGGTCTTGACGATATCAGGGGTCGGCAGGCTCGCGAGCACGATCTCGGCGCGAGAGGCCACGTCGGCGGGCGATTTCGCCTCTTGCGCGCCGCGCTCGAGCAACGGCTGCATGGCTTCGTTTCGCGTATCGTAGATAACAAGCGAATAGCCCGCGTCCATCAGCCGCGCTGCCATAGGACCGCCCATGCGGCCGGTTCCGACTACGCCGAGCGTCTCTCCCGCCATCGCTTGCTCCCTGTCGCGCGTCTCGAGCGCGCTGTTGTGGCTTCGACTTGTCGTCGCTCTTGATTGTGCGTTGTGGCTTCGGCTTGGCGTCGAAGCGACATATCTGTCCGGATTGTCCGTCACCCTGTCAAGCCGAAGAATTGAAGTGAAGGTGGACTGGATTTTGCCCGAGAGTTTGCGCAGGGTCAGTGCAGGTAATTTCTGCACGGAGACCGGCACATGAGTGGATCGACGTATGGGCTGCCAAATCGGGCGCGGCTCCTGCTGATCGCAACGCTGCTGCTTATGCCGCTCTCCGGCTTCGCCCAGGACGCACAACCCGCGCATCCGCTCGATGCGTTGACGGGCGCCGAACTTAGCCGCGTGAAGGCCATTCTGACTGCAGAAGGCAAGGCCGGACCGAAAACGCGCTTTCACACCATCGATCTCGACGAACCCGAGAAGGCCGCGGTGCTGGCGTGGCGGCCGGGCACGAATTTGCCGCGGCGGGCCGTTGCTGTGGTGAGTGATTCCAGCGCAGTGCATGAAGCCGCCATCGATCTCTCTGTCGGCCGTATGACCGGATGGCGGGCGGTCACCGGCGAGCCCGCCTTGCTGTTTGGCGAGATGATCGGGTCGGGTGACGTGGCCAAGGCCGATCCGCGCATGGTGGAGGGGCTTGCGAAGCGCGGCCTCCGGCCCGAGCAGGTGTACTGCCTGCCGCTGACGGCCGGAAATTTCGGCAGCAAGGAAGAGCAGGGGCGTCGCCTGCTGAAGGTCCCGTGCTTCGCCAAGCCGCAAGGGTCCAACGCCTGGGCCCGCCCGATCGAAGGCTTGTTTGCGACCGTCGATCTGAAAACCGGCAAGGCGATCGACGTGGTCGATAGCGGCGTTGTGCCGGTCCCACCCGAAGGTTGGGGTTATGAAGAAGCGGAGATCGCCGCGCGCGGCGCGCTGCGTCCGGAGTCTAAACCGGCGGCCCTTTCCCAGCCCGGCGGCGACAACATCACCATCGAGGATGGTCGCTACGTCTGGGACATCTGGCGCTTCCATCTCCGCGCCGACATCCGTCCGGGGACGGTGGTCTCGATGGTCGAGGTGCGCGACGGCGCGCGCTGGCGGTCGGTCGCCTACCAGATGCATCTGTCCGAAGTGTTCGTGCCCTATATGGACCCGGACCAGGCTTGGTACTTCCGGACCTATATGGACAGCGGCGAATACGGCTTTGGCAATCTGATGAGCCCGCTGCGTGCTGGTGTCGACTGTCCGGCCTACGCCCGCTTCGCTTCCGTCACGATCCCGCAGGACGACGGCGAGCCGCTACAACTTCCAAACGCGATTTGCCTGTTCGAACGATCGATCGGCGATCCCGCCTGGCGGCATTACGAAACCGTCGGCAACACGCCGCAGAACCCGAAGTCGACCGTCGGCCGTCCGGCGAGCGAACTCGTGGTCCGCTCGGCATCCGCGATCGGCAACTACGATTACCTCGTCGACTACGTCTTTCGCCAGGACGGCACCATCCGCATTGCCATCGGCGCGACCGGCATCGACGCCACCAAGGGTGTAGCAAGCCAATCGATGAAGGATGCGACGGCGGCGGCCGACACGCGCTGGGGAACGCTGATCGCGCCGGGCCTCGTTGCGCCCTACCACAGCCACTACTTCAATTTCCGCCTCGATCTCGACATCGACGGACCCGCAAACGATTTCATGCGCGAGCGGCTAGTGCAGCAGCAACTGGCCGAAGGCTCGCGCCGGCGATCGATCTTTATGGTGACGCACGAGATGCCGGCGAACGAGCAGGCGGCGCGCAGCCGCATCGACCCGGCTTCGCCCGCGCTCTATCATTTCGGCAATCACAATGCGGAAAGCGCGCTCGGCCATCATCCCGGCTACATGCTGATGCCCGAGGGAAGCTATGTGCATCCGCTGCTGGCGGCCGACGATCCGCCGGTGCGACGCAATTCCTATCTCCACCATCAGCTATCGGTGACGCCTCTTCAGAGCTCGGAGCGCTATGCCGGCGGACGCTTCGCCATGATGAGCGATGGCTCCGATACGCTCGGCGCCTGGACCGCGCGCGACCGGCCGATCGGCAACCGAGACATCGTCGCCTGGTACACGGTCGGCTTCCACCACGTCACGCGCATGGAAGACTGGCCGGTGATGCCGACGCACTGGTTCGGCTTCACGCTGATGCCGCACAATTTCTTCGCCAGCAATCCGGCGATGACGATAAGGGAGACGAAGTAGGCGATAGCCTGCTTCAGAGATCCTGCCGGGTTAGCCGCCCGTGCGGTATCATCGTGCGCGGCGCCGGCTTGCTCGCCGGCGCACCGCCCGTCAGCGCCATCGTCGCCACACCAACCACGCGGTCGACGATGCCCTGGACGTCGTTGAGGTCGCACTTGCCTTCCGACAGTTTCGCCAGCCGCTCCTTTTCGCGGATGGTGTGGTGCGCCATCGACAGCGCGAAGTGCAGGCCCCAGTAGAGCTCGGCTTCGTCGCGGCCGGGCAGGGCGCGGCGCATCGCGGCGGCGAATTTGCGCAGATGGTCGATCTCGCGGTTCTTGATGCGGCGGATCGGCGGCACCGATTCAATCGAGGCTCGGATCATGAAACGCGCGGCGGTGGAGCCTTCGCGGTCGGGGCCGAGGCAACCGCGCAAGGTCGGACCGACCAGCGCACGGAAAATCTCCTCGATCGAGGCGCGGCCGCCGCCTTTTTCTTCCACCGCCTTCAATTCATTGAGACGCTCGCGATTGGTCTGGATCGAGCGGGTGACGAACAACTCGGCGATCAGTTCGTCCTTGGAGCCGAAATGATAATTCACCGCCGCAAGATTGACGTTCGCCTCGGCGACGATGTCGCGCAGCGTGACATCGCCGAAGCCGCGGTCGGCATAGAGCCGCTCGGCGGCGGCCAGAATGGCAGAGCGGGTCTGATCTGACGCCATGGGTCGCCCCTGCGTGGGGAGTTGCAATTCAAACACTTGTATGAAACTATCGTTTGAAGGGCGGCAAATGTCAATGCCGCTGCGAACGTCTCGCAGGTTTGTTGCTTGCGGAACGTGGGCAGCAGACGGACAGTGCGCCCAACGATTTCAAAAGCGTCAAACGAGGAGCGTCCCATGGATTTCGAACTGTCCAGCAAGCAGAAGGAATGGCTCGACCGCGTCAAGTCCTTCATGACCAAGCACGTCCGCCCGGCGGTGCCGATCTACAAGAAGCAGGACGAGGAGGGTGGGCGCTGGAAGGTGATTCCGATCCTCGAAGAGCTGAAGGCCAAGGCAAAGGCGGAAGGCCTCTGGAACATGTTCATGCCGCCGAACCCGCATGAAGATGACGAATTCCGCGGCGCGGGATTGACCAACCTCGAATATGCGCTGCTCGCGGAGGAGATGGGCCACATCTCCTTCGCCTCGGAAGTGTTCAACTGTTCCGCACCCGATACCGGCAACATGGAAGTGTTCATGCGGTACGGTACTAAGGAGCAAAAGCGCAAATGGCTGCGCCCGCTGATGGACGGCGAAATCCGCTCCGCCTTCCTGATGACGGAGCCCGCGGTCGCGTCCTCCGACGCCACCAACATCGAAACCCGCATCGAGAAGCAGGGCGATCACTACGTCATCAACGGCCGCAAATGGTGGTCGTCGGGCGTCGGCGATCCCCGCTGCAAGATCGCGATTCTGATGGGCAAGACCGATTTCAACGCCGCCAAGCATCAGCAGCAGTCGCAGATCCTGGTGCCGCTCGATACGCCCGGTATCAAGGTCGAAAAGATGCTTCCCGTGTTCGGCTTCGACGATGCGCCACACGGCCACGCCCAGGTGCTGCTCGAAAACGTCAAGGTGCCGAAGGAAAACATTCTGCTCGGCGAGGGCAGGGGATTTGAGATTGCGCAGGGCCGCCTCGGTCCCGGCCGCATCCATCACTGCATGCGCACCATCGGCGTCGCCGAAGAAGCACTGGAGAAGATGGTCAAGCGCCTGTCGTCGCGCACCGCCTTCGGCAAGAAGATCATCGAGCACTCGGTATGGGAGCAGCGCATCGGCGAGGCCCGTGCCGACATCGAGATGAACCGGCTGCTGTGCCTGAAGGCCGCCGACATGATGGACAAGGTCGGCAACAAGACTGCGCAGGCCGAGATCGCGATGATCAAGGTCACTGCACCCAACATGGCGCTGAAGATCATCGACAACGCCATCCAGGCCTATGGCGGCGGTGGCGTCTCCGATGATGCGGGGCTGGCCAAGGCCTATGCCGGCATCCGCACGCTCCGCCTCGCGGATGGCCCCGACGAGGTGCATAACCGCGCCATTGCCAGACTTGAACTTCGGAAGTATCAAAACGATCCGAGGCACTAAGGGGAACGCTCGGGAACGCGGCGCTCCCTCAAAACTCAGAAGAAACTCTTAGGGAGCGTCAGCGTGGCCGACGGCGTCAGGAAAGATGAGGAATTCTCGGGCACCCGGGAAGTCGAGGAACGCCATCGCGTCAACGAGGCGAACCTTGCCAAATGGATGTCGGAGAATGTCGAGGGCTTTGCCGGCCCTTTGACCGTCCTGCAGTTCAAGGGCGGCCAGTCCAATCCCACCTATCGGCTCAACACGCCCGGCCGTTCCTACGTGATGCGCCGCCGCCCGTTCGGTAAATTGTTGCCGTCGGCGCATGCCGTCGATCGCGAGTTCCGCGTCATCTCCGCACTCGGCAAGCAGGGGGATTTTCCTGTCGCGAAAGCCTATGCACTCTGCATGGACGATGCCGTGATCGGCTCGGCCTTCTACATCATGTCGATGGAGGAGGGCCGGGTGTTCTGGGATCCGGGCCTGCCGAGCCAGACGCCGGAAGCGCGCCGGAAGATCTTCACCAGCAAGATCGAGACGCTGGCGAAGCTGCACATGTACAATCCCGAGAAGATCGGGCTTGGCGACTTCGGCAAACCCGGCAACTACTTTGCGCGCCAGATCGACCGCTGGACCAAGCAGTACCGCGCCTCCGAGACCCAGCACATTCCGGAATTCGAGAAGCTCGCCGAATGGCTGCCCAAGACGGTGCCGGCGCAGGAGCGCATCTCGATCGTTCACGGCGACTACCGCCTCGACAACATGATTTTCCACCCGACGGAACCGCGCGTGCTCGCCGTGCTGGACTGGGAACTGTCGACGCTCGGCGATCCCATGGCCGACTTCACCTATCTGCTGATGCAATGGACCATGCCGGGCCTGGCCAATGCCGACCTCAAGGCACTGAACATTCCGAGCCAGAACGAGGCCGCGAAAATCTATTGCGACTTCACCGGCATGTCGGTGCCTGACCTCAACTGGTATTTCTCCTACAACCTGTTCCGCCTCGCGGGGATCACGCAAGGCATCGCCGGCCGTGTCCGCGACGGCACCGCCGCAAACGCCAGGGCTCTCGAGTCGGCTGCGCGTACGGTGCCGCTTTCCAAGGACTCCTGGGCTTACGCGCAAAAGGCCGGCGCGGTGTAATTTCAACAGCGGCGCGATTCCCTAGGGGGATCGCGCCCTCGCTTTTTTGCGAGCGACGAACTCCGCTCTCCGGATACCGAATTGCATCCCCACAACAACATTCGCGGCAGCCTGTTCATGGTCGTGGGCATGGCGAGCTTCACCATGAACGACGCCATCACCAAGGCCGTGTCGTCGGAGATGAATTTCGGCCAGGTGATGCTGGTGCGCGGTCTGTTCGCCACGGTGCTGATCGCGGCGCTGGCCTGGCACCGCGGAGCCCTTCGCTCGCCGCGCACCTCCATGATGGCGCCGGTGGCGCTGCGCGTCGCCGCTGAGGTCGGCGGCACCATCGCGTTCCTCACCGCAATCGTGAACCTGCCGCTGGCAAACACGGCGGCCATCTTTCAGGCGTTGCCGCTGGCCGTGACGCTCGGGGCGGCGCTCGCATTTCGCGAAGCGGTGGGCTGGCGACGCTGGCTCGCCATCACGGCGGGCTTTGTCGGCGTCCTCATCATCGTCCGGCCGGGGCTGGAAGGGTTCAACGAGTACTCGCTGTTCGCGCTCGGCTCGGTGTTCTTCTTTGCCCTGCGTGATCTCGCGACCCGGCCGATCCCGGCGCACATTCCCTCGCTGTTCATTACGCTGGTGACCACGGTCGCCGTGACCGTCGTGGGCGGTATCATCCTGTTTCCGCTCGGCGGCTGGTCTCCGCTCTCGGCTCGCGCGCTCGCGCTGCTGATGCTGGCGGCGGTTCTTGTCCTGGTCGGCTATCAATATGTGATCATGGCGCTGCGCACCGGTGACATGTCGGCCGTTGCGCCGTTCCGCTACACCGCGCTGCTCTGGGCGATCCTGCTCGGCTATGTCGTGTTCGGAGACCGGCCCGACCGCTACATGCTGCTGGGCGCATCGTTCATCGTGCTGTCCGGCCTCTACGCTTTCTATCGCGAACGCCAATTGGCCAGCCTGCGTCCCGCCGCCGCTGCTTCGGCGGTGCCGCCGGAAGGCGTTTGATCGCGCATTTCTCAGACATGCAATTGCATTCCCATCCCAATATCAGAGGCAGCCTGCTGATGGCGGCGGCCATGGCCGCCTTCACGATGAACGACACCATCACCAAGTCGGTGTCGTCGGAGCTCAATATCGGCCAGATCATCCTGGTGCGCGGCATGTTCGCGATGGTGCTCATTGCGGCCTTCGCGGCCTGGCGCGGCGCGCTGCGCCCCATGCGTACGCTGTTCATCCGGCCGGTGGGGTTGCGCGTGGTCGGCGAGATCGGCGGCACGCTGACTTTCCTGTCCTCGATCGTGCACATGCCGCTCGCCAATGCGGCCGCGATCTTTCAGGCGCTGCCGCTGGTCATCACGCTTGGCGCGGCGCTGGTGTTCGGCGAGCCGGTCGGCTGGCGGCGCTGGCTCGCGATTGCCATCGGCTTGGTCGGCGTGCTCATCATCGTCCGGCCGGGCACGGCGGGGTTCAACGAATTCTCGCTGCTGGCGCTGTTATCGGTCGCGTTCTGCACCCTGCGCGATCTCGCGACGCGACGCATTCCGACCGAGATACCGTCGCTGTTCATTGCTCTGCTGACCACGCTGACGGTCACCACCGGCGGCACGCTCATCATGTTTCCGCTTGGCGGGTGGACGCCGCCGTCGGGGCGGGCGGTCGGAATGCTGGCGGTCGCAGCGATCCTGCTGATGATCGGCTATCAGTGCATCATCTCGGCGCTGCGCACCGGCGAGATCTCGGCGGTGGCGCCGTTCCGCTACACCGCGCTGCTCTGGGCCATGCTGCTCGGCTATCTCGCCTTCGGCGATCAGCCGGATCGCTACATGCTGATTGGAGCTGCGATCATCGTGCTCTCGGGCCTCTACGCCTTTTATCGCGAACGCGTCCGCAACCGCCTGCGTCCTGCCGCGACGGCTTCCGGCACACCGCCGGAAGGGGTGTGAGACCTCGGACTTGCTTGCCGTGGTGTGCCACGCGGCGGAATTAAGCCGACGCCGTCACCGGCAGCGCCTTGGCGCAACTTCCGCATGCCGGGTTACCAGTTCGTTGTGGCGGCCCGCATGAAACCCGGTTACGCTTCCTTCCAGCACCGCGAAAAAAGCGGGCACTTATTGGGAGGAACGACATGCGGCCATGCAATTGGTTGACGGCGTTTTTTGGCATTGTGCTCGCGATCGGATGCGCCAGCCATGCGTCGGCGCAGCAGACGATCAAGGTGGCCTACACCGATCCGCTTTCGGGACCGTTCGCCCAGGTCGGCGACGCCAACCTGAAGCAGATGCAGTACATCATCGACTACATCAACGCCAAGGGCGGCGCGCTCGGCAAGAAGTTCGAGCTGGTGCCGTTCGACAACAAGTCGCAACCGTCAGACGCACTGATCGCGCTGAAGAGCGCAACCGATCAGAACATGCCCTTCATCATGCAGTGCTCTGGCTCCAACATCGCCGCCGCCCTGATCGACGGCGTCAACAAGCACAACGAGCGCAATCCCGACAACCGCATCATCTACCTGAACTGCGGTGCGGTCGCCACCGAGCTCACCAACGAGCAGTGCAGCTTCTGGCATTTCCGCTTCGATCTGCATGTCGGCATGAAGGCCGAGGTGATGGTGCGCGCGCTGCCGAAGGAGACCAAGAAGGTCTACCTGATCAACCAGGACTATTTGTTCGGTCAGTCCGTGCAGCGCGAGGTGAAGAACTATCTCGCAAAGCTGCGCCCGGATGTGCAGGTGGTCGGCGACGAGTTGATCGCGCTCGGCAAGGTCAAGGACTTCTCGCCTTACATCACCAAGATCAACGCCTCCGGGGCGCAGGCGCTGCTCACCGGCAATTGGGGCCCGGACATGAACCTGCTGATCAAGGCGGGCATCGATGCCGGTGCTGACCTGCGCTACTACACCTTCTACGCCCATCTCGCGGGCGGACCGACCGCGATCGGCGCCGCCGGCGACGGCAAGGTGCTGGCGGTGATGTCGTTCAGCGAGAACGTGGCGCCGGAGATCGGCAACAAGGAAGCGGAGGCCTTTAGCGAAGGTTTCCGCGCCAAGCACAAGTTCGATTTTTCCGCGGCCGGCTTCCGCACCATCTTCGAGTATCTGCAGGCCGCCACCAACAAGGCCGGTTCGGTCGACGCCACCAAGATCGCGACCGCGCTCGAGGATCTCACCGTCAAGGATTTCCTCGGCTTCGACACCAAGATGCGCAAGGATGATCACCAGATCATCAGCGAATACTTCGTCGGCACCTTCAAGAAGGGCGTTAAGTATGACGCCGAAGGCACCGGCCTCGGCTGGGCGACCTCGGCCACCATCCAGGCCAAGGACGTCGACCAGCCCAACACCTGCAAGATGAAGCGCCCGACGGCTTCGTAAGCGAAAGCCGCCCGCTCTCCATCCGGAGGGCGGGCGCCGGTTTTGCGGGGGCGGGGGTGTCATGGAAGTATTCGTCGTTTCGCTGCTGAACGGCCTCGTCTACGGCATGTTGCTGTTCATGCTGGCGAGCGGGTTGACGCTCATTCTGTCTATGATGGGCGTGCTCAACTTCGCCCATGCCAGCGCCTACATGCTGGGCGCCTATTTCGCCTACACGATCAGTCTTTATGTCGGTTTCTGGCCAGCGCTGATCATCGCGCCTGTCTTGTGCGGGCTGATCGGCGCTGCCATCGAGATGTGGGGGCTGCGGAAGGTTCACCACAACGGTCATATCGCCGAACTGCTCTTCACCTTTGGCCTTGCGCTTTTGATCGAGAAGGGCGTGCAGATGACGTGGGGCCTGCTGCCGGTCCCGTATCGCGTGCCCGAATTGCTCGACTTTCCGCTGTTCAAGGTCTACGGCACGCAGTTTCCCGCCTACCGCGCCTTCATGTTGCTGATTTCGGCGCTGATGTTCGGCGCCATCTGGCTCGGTCTCACCCGCACGCGCGTTGGCCTCGTGATTCAGGCCGCGCTTACCCATCCGCAGATGGCCTCGGCGCTTGGCCACAACGTGCCGCGCATTTTTACGCTGGTCTTTGCCGCCGGCACGGCGCTGGCCGGGTTAGCTGGCGTGATCGGCGGCAATTATCAGGTGACCGAGCCCGCGATGGCCTTCACCATGGGGCCGATCGTGTTCGTCGTCGTGGTGTTCGGCGGCCTCGGCTCGCTGACCGGATGCTTCATCGCCGCAATCCTGATGGGCATGATCCAGACCTTTGCCGTCGTATTTGATGTGTCGTTTGCTGATCTGCTTGCCAAGTTCGGGGTTACGGTGACCTCGAGCACGCCGTTCCACGAGCTTCTCACGGTGACGCTGCCCCGCATCGGCGCGCTGCTTCCGTTCTTGTTGCTGGTGCTGATCCTTGTGTTCCGGCCGCGGGGACTGATGGGGACACGCGACACATGACCATGATGCGCCGCCATTGGCCCTGGCTCCTTGCCTTCGTTATCCTGCTCGCGATTCCGTTCCTGTTTTTTGACTGGAGCAAGGGCCGTCATTCCGGCTTCGTGCTGACCTTGATGAGCGAGATCGGCCTGATGGCGATCTTCGCGCTATCTTACAACATGCTGATGGGGCAGGCGGGCCTGCTCTCTTTCGGGCACGCGGTTCTGCTCGGCATGGGTGCCTACTGCGCGGCTCATGTCGTGCTGCTGGTCAAGGCCGGATCGTTCTGGCTGCCGACCGAACTGGTCCCCCTGGCCGGCGGCCTCGGCGGAATGTTCTTCGGCTTCGTGTTCGGCTGGCTGGTGACCAAGCAGCGCGCGACCGCGTTTGCAATGATCACGATGGGGCTCGGCGAACTGGTCTCGGCCGCCGCGCTGATGTTCATGACCTTTTTCGGCGGCGAGGGCGGTATCCCGATCGACCGTGTCATGGACACCAGCCTGCTTGGCGTCAGATATTCGTCGCCCTGGCAGGTCTACTGCCTGGTGCTGGCCTGGGCCTTCATCGCCACGATCCTGATGAAGCTACAGACCCAGACACCGCTCGGCAGCATGGCCAATGCGGGCCGGGACAATTTCGAGCGAACTCAGTTCGTCGGCTACGATCCGCGCATGATCCGGCTTTATCAATTCACGCTGGCAGGTTTCTTCGCCGGGATCGCCGGCGGGCTGTACGTCCTGGTCTACGAGATCGTCACCTTCGATACCGTGTCGGCGGCAAAATCCGCCAACGCGCTGCTCGCGGTCTATATCGGCGGCGCCGGCGGCTTCTTCGGACCGATCCTCGGCACCATCGTGGTCGTGCTTTTGCAAAGCGGCGTCAGCCTGCTCAGTAATGCCTGGCTGCTCTATGTCGGCGTGCTCTTCATCGTCATGGTGATGTATGCACCGGGCGGCCTGATCGGGCTCATCTACATGCATATGCCGATCTGGCGGGCAGGGCGGCTGCGCGAATTGCTGGTGCCTTACGCGAGGGCGGCTCCATCAGCGCTGATGGTGCTGCTCGGATTCGTGTTCCTGGTCGAACTTGCTTCCTTCACCACCATCGGCGCCGCGCAGGGCAAGAAGTTCACCATCGCAGGCAATATCATCGACACCAATGCGCCGACGCCGTGGGTGATTGCGATCGGCTTTCTCGTCCTCGGCGGCCTGTGGCTGCGGCGCGAAGCGCACAACTTCCGCCAGCGCTGGGACGAGTTGATCGAAGGCGCGAAGCGGCAGGAATCGGTGGCAGATTCCAAGCGGCAGGAGGCTTTGGCATGAGCGCCCCTGCTGTTGAACTCGTCGACGTGCGCAAGGCCTTTGGCCGCACGGAAATCATCCGTAACGTCAACCTGTCGATCCCGCATGGCGAGCGCCATGCCATCATCGGGCCCAACGGCGCCGGCAAGACCACGCTGTTCAACCTGATCTCCGGCCGCTTCCCGATCAGTTCGGGCTCGATCGCGGTCAACGGACAGTCGATCGCCAATCTGGCGCCGCAGGAGATCAACCGCCTGGGTCTGTCGCGCAGCTTCCAGATCACCTCGATCTTCCCGCGCATGACCGTGTTCGAGAACATCCGTTGCGGCCTGCTGTGGTCGCATGGCTATCGCTACTCGTTCTGGAAGCTGCTGGGGCGGCAGACCGAACTCACTCTCGCCGCCGAGCGGTTGCTGGAGCTGCTCAAGCTGACCAGCCGCCGCGATTTGCAGGCTGGCCTGCTGTCCTACGCCGAGCAGCGCGCGCTGGAGATCGGCATCACCATTGCCGGCGGCGCCGAAATCATTCTGCTCGACGAGCCGACCGCCGGCATGAGCCACAGCGAGACGGAAAACGCGGTCGCGTTGATCCGCCAGGTCTCGGTAGGCAAGACGCTGATCATGGTCGAGCACGACATGAGCGTCGTCTTCGGTCTCGCCGACCGCATCACGGTGCTGGTCTATGGCGGGGTGATCGCGTCCGACACGCCAACCGCGATCCGCGGCAATGCCGCCGTGCAGGAAGCCTATCTCGGAGCGATGGCGGCATGATGCTCGAGGTCCGCGATCTCCACGCCTTCTACGGCAAGAGTCACATCCTGCAGGGCGTGGATTTGAGGGTCGATCAGGGCGAGATCGTCAGCCTGCTCGGGCGCAACGGCGTCGGCCGTTCGACCGCCTGCAAGACCATCATGGGGCTGGTGCCGCCGGTGGGCGATATCTCGTTCAAGGGGCGCTCCATCGCGGGGCTCCGGCCCGACCAGATCGCTCATCTTGGCGTTGGCTACGTGCCTGAAGATCGTCAGGTATTTCCCGGCCTGACGGTGCGGCAGAATCTCGAACTGGGCCTGAAGCGGGCCGGCGTGTTCGGGCGCTGGAAATTCGAGGACGTGTTCGCGCTGTTTCCGAACCTCGGCGAGCGCCAGGACAATCCTGCCGGTGTACTCTCCGGCGGCGAGCAGCAGATGCTGACGATGTGCCGCACGCTGATGGGCGATCCGGATCTCGTTATCATCGACGAGCCGACAGAAGGGCTTGCGCCAAAACTGGTCGAGCAGGTCGGCACGCTGCTCGACGAGATCGCGCGGCGCGGCACCGCCATCCTGCTGGTCGAACAGAAGCTGACCATCGCGCTGAAAATTTCCCGCCGACTCTATGTGATGGGCCACGGCCGCATCGTCTTTGAGGGCACGCCGGCCGAACTTGCCGCCAACGGCGCCATTCGCAAGGAATGGCTGGAGGTCTGAGCGACCCGGCCCGTCATCGGGTTCGCGGTTCCACACAACCCGTGCGTGTCACACGACAAACCGAAGGGTTTCTCACGCAAAAGCCAAGCGTGCGGTAAAGACTTGCCGCCGATTCTCCCATTATCACCCGCGCAGCTCACGCGACGCGGTGAGTCCTGCGGTTCCAACGATGCAACCGCGAGCAGGAGCCGGCCTTGCCAAGCGGCCCTCATACGGATGAAAATGATTGGGAGACGGATATTGAGTATTATTTGTTGGGCACGCAGCCTTGCTGTGCTGTCATTGTTTGCCGTTGGAACCACGGTCGCTGCCGCTGTTGCCGACAACTCTCCTCTCACCGCGCAGGTTCGCGCCGCCAACGATCGCTTCAGGGATGTCGCGGTTGCGGTCTCGGAAGGTTATGCGCCGATCCCCTGCGCCAGCGGCGTCGATGGGGGAGCCATGGGCGTGCACTACGTCAAGAGTTCGCTGATCGGCGAGACCGTCGACATCAAGCAGCCGCAAGCAATCATGTATGAGCCGAAGCCCGACGGCAAAATGGAATTGATCGCGGTCGAATACATCACGACCAAGGGTCCGGCCTCGCTCGGCGGCCAGCTCTTCAATTTCACGGGATCGCCGAATCGCTACGGCTTGCCGCCGTTTTACGAATTGCATGTCTGGGCCTGGAAGGCGAACTCGCGCGGCGCCTACGCCGACATGAATCCCTCGGTCAGTTGTGAACACGCCCACGCCATGAAGTAAGCCGCCCGGCTTGCGCACCACGGTGGCGGCGGCAGCCGTGGTGCGCCTCGCATCTCTTCCTTTTCAATGACGACATTGAACGCCGCCTGGCGTGAATATTCATTGCCAGCGTCGTGCAGCACAGGTGCCGCATGCCGAAACAATTCGTTCAAGACAGCAAGATTGTGCTCGGCTCCATTTCCAGTTCCACCCCGATGGTCAGCTTCCTCGTTGCTGGCGTCGGTCTCAGCTTCCTTGTTGCGGAAGGGGCTGTGCTGTCGGCGAAAGGCGTGCAGGGCATTGCCTATGCGCTGACAGCGATATTCATCGCGTCCACGGTCTCGAGCATCGCCGGGTTCGCATTTTCGGCGCTGAGCGGCGCGCTGCTGTTTCACCTGATCGACGACCAGGTTTACGTGGTGCGCGTCATGATCGTATGCAGCATCGCCATCCAGTTGCTCGGTGTCGCCACGCTCTGGCGCACGATCGACTGGCGCTGCCTCGGTGTGTTCCTGATCGGCGGCCTTCTCGGCGTGCCTGCCGGCGTCTATCTGCTGCTGCACCTTCCGGGCACGACCTACCGCGGCGTGATCGGGACGCTCCTCATTGCCTATGGCTGCTACGTGCTGTTGCGGCCGCGGGTTCGCACGTTGCAACTCGGCGCCGTGTCCGACGTCTGCGCTGGCTTTCTGGGCGGCATCACCGGCGGGCTCGCCGGCTTCCCCGGGTGTTTCGTCACGATCTGGTGCGGCTTGAAGGGATGGGACAAGGCGCGGCAGCGCGGCGTGTATCAGCCCTTCATCCTCTTCATGCAGCCGGTCACCTTGCTCGCGATCCACCTGATGCGCGGGCCATCCCAGGCGACGGCCCAGTTTGACTGGAAAGTCTATGTCTTCATTCCCGCCGCGTTGCTCGGCGCCTGGTTTGGTCTGGGAATCTTCAAACGCCTCTCGGACCGGCAGTTCGAGCTTGTCGTCAACGTGCTGCTGATCGCGTCCGGTTTCGGGCTCGTCCTCTGACGCTTCGATACAGGAATTTTTTGAAAAGGGTGACCAATGTCCAAACTTCTGATGCTTCTGGTTGGCGCTGTGCTCGCGATCCTGCCGTCGGCGGTCGTCGTCAGTCAGCCATCGACGCCGTCACAGGGCCTGCTGGAGAAGCTCCGGCTTGGCGGATACGTGATCGTCTTGCGTCATGGCGTGACCAATTCGGAGGTCGCCGGCAAGGACCCGATGAGCAACCCGAACTGGCGGTCGATCGTCGAGCGACAGCTGACCGAAGAGGGACGCGCACAGGCCACGGAGATCGGCAAGTCGCTCCGCGATCTCGGTATCCCCGTGAGTGCCGTTGTGACCAGCCCGGCGCAGCGTGCCGTCGATACCGGACGGCTGCTTGGCTTTGGCAAGGTCAGTACCGATCCCAATCTCGCCGAAGCAGGTTCCGCCGTTTCTGCCGATGAAAATCACCGGCGCGCGGATGTCCTGCGCGAGCTGGTGGGCTTTCACAAGGCAGCTGACGGCAATCTCGTGATTGTCACCCACAAGCCGAACCTCGTGGAGGCCTTCGGTCAGGAGTGGTCCGGCGTTCGCGAAGGCGAGGCCTCGGTATTTGAGCCGGACTTCGCCGGCGCAGGCTATCGGCTGGTGGCGCGCGTTCCGGCAGACCAATGGGGCAGGCTGGCGCGGGCGTCATTGGATGCGCCGGGCGAAGAAGTCTGCGGACCCGGCGTCAGCGTCAGGCAGGCATATTCGCCGAACTTCGACTGAGGACTGCAGCGGCGTCGCGGGGCCCGCACGGAAGCGGGCCCCGATGCTGCGTCTCTAGATCGGCTTGCCCGTATAGGGCATCGATGCGGTGAGGCCGCCGTCGACCGGAATCGCCTGGCCGTTGACGTAACTTGCTTCATCGCTCGCCAGGAACAATCCCATCGCCGCCAGCTCATGCGGCTGGCCGGGACGCTTCAGCGGATTGAGTTGGCCGATCTTGTCCTGCGTACCGCGCTCCTTGGCGCGATCGAAAACGGGCTTGGTCATGCCAGTTTCGATCAGACCCGGGCACACCGCGTTGATGCGCACGCCCGTGCCTGACAGCGAGTAGGCGGTGATCTGCACGAGGCTGATGACACCAGCCTTGCTCGCGCCATAAGGATGACCGCTGGCGCCCGACTTCAGGCCGGCGACCGATGCGGTGCAGATGATCGAGCCATGGCCCTGCTTGGTCATGTGCGGGATCGAATGCTTGATGGCGAGGAACGGCCCGATCAGGTTGACTCGCAGCACTTCCTGCCAGTGTTCCGGCGTTTGCTCCGAAAGCGGCACCAGGCCGCCGCTGACGCCGGCATTGGCCCAGATCGCATCGAGTTTGCCGTATTTCGACACCGCTTTCGCGATGAAACCCTTCACGTCAGCCTCGTTGCCGGCATCGGCCATCACGGCTTCCACGGTGCCGCCGGCATCGGCCACCAGCTTCGCCGTCTCCTTGACGCCTTCGGTCTTGTCCACCGCGATCAGCTTTGCGCCTTCTTTCGTGAACAGCAGTGACGCCGCACGCCCGATGCCGCTGCCGGCGCCGGTGATCACGACAGATTTTCCCTCGAGGCGGCCCATGAGTTTCTCCCTGACAGCTTTTTCCGCGCACTTGCCGCGCAGCGGAATTTCAAACAAGATTTCAAACGTCAAAGTCACTTGAGACGGCATAGGCTCTGACGTAGGACGACACTAGTGAAGGGTATTCTCGATGTCCAATGACAAGCCGGGTGTGGTCGTGACGCGCTGGTGGTGGGTGCGTCACGCGCCGGTGCGCAACGATGGCGGCAACATCTACGGCCAGACCGATATCGAATGCGATTGCAGCGACACGGATGTGTTCGAGGCGGTCGCCAAGATCCTGCCGCGCGATGCCGTGTGGTACTCGAGCAATCTGCAGCGGACGCACCAGACCGCGGAGGCGATCTGGGCCACCGGTTTTCCCAGGCCCGCCGAGATGATGCGCGAGGCCGCGTTCGCCGAACAGCATCTCGGTAAATGGCAGGGCATGAATCGTGCGGATTTTCTCGCCAGCCGCCCACCCGGCAGCCACTGGTTCGCCGCGATCGACGAACCGGCGCCCGGCGGTGAAAGTTTCATGGATCTCTACAATCGCACCTGCAACGCGGTACAGCGCATCACGGCGGCGGAAGCGGGCAGGGACGTCATCGCGGTCGGCCATGGTGGCACCATCAAGGCGGCGGTTGGTCTTGCGCTCGGCGGATTGCCGGAGCGTGGCCTTGCCTTCGACATCGACAATTGCTCGGTAACGCGGCTCGATCACTTTGCGGCGCCTGCGCGCAGCGTCTGGCGGCTGCCGATGGTCAACCAGCAGCCCTGGATGGCCGACGCCGCCCACGCGGCGATGCATCAGCCGGCCGGGCCGGAAGTTGCCCAAACCAAACTTGCCTAAACAAAACCGGCACAACGCCGAACGACATATCAAGGAGAGAGACACATGAGCTTGTTCGACATGAAGGGTAAAGTCGCCGTCATCACCGGCTCGACGCGCGGCATCGGCCTCGCCATTGCCGAGCGCATGGCCGAGCACGGCGCGAAAGTGGTGATCTCATCGCGCAAGGCCGACGTCTGCGAGCAGGTGGCCAAGGCGATCAACGACAAGCACGGCAAGGGAACCGCGGTCGCGGTCGCGGCGAACATCTCGTCCAAGGAAAATCTGCAGAACCTCGTCGACGAATCCAACCGCGCCTTCGGCCGGATCGATGTGCTGGTCTGCAATGCCGCCTCGAATCCGTATTACGGCCCGCTCGGCGGCATCTCCGACGATCAGTTCCGCAAGATCCTCGACAACAATATCGTCGCCAACAACTGGCTGATCTCGATGGTGGTGCCGCAGATGATCGAGCGCAAGGACGGCTCGATCATCATCGTGTCCTCGATCGGCGGCCTCAAGGGCTCGACCATCCTCGGCGCCTACGCGATCTCGAAGGCCGCCGACATGCAGCTCGCGCGCAACCTTGCTTGCGAATACGGCAAGCACAATATCCGCGTGAACTGCATCGCGCCCGGCCTGATCAAGACCGATTTCGCCAAGGCGCTGTGGGACAATCCGGAGAACCTGAAAGCCTCGACCGCGCGCTCGCCGCTGCTCCGCATCGGCATCCCCGACGAGATCGCGGGCGCCGCGGTGTTCATGGGCTCCGCGGCCGGCGACTTCATGACCGGCCAGACCATGGTGATCGATGGCGGTGCCACGATCAGCTGACGGACGCGCTCGCACGTTCGTGATGGCGGGAGCCGGGCCGCAAGCGTAACGCCTTGCCACTCCGCCCGTACCTCGATGCAGTCGAGGTCCGGTTACGGAGGTGAAAATGCGCAAGGTGTGGAGCAGCGCCGCGGCCGCAGCGCTGTCGATTGTCTTGATCGTGCCCGTGCGGGCGCAGCAGCAGGATTTGTCGGGCGAGTATGTGATGTCCGGCAAGGGCGTCGGCGAGAATGACGTGGCCTATGTCGGCACTTGCACGCTCAAGGCCGTGGACACCCTCTACGAGGTCTCGTGCTTCAATTCCGACACCCGGCACACCTATGTCGGCAAGGGCGTCAGGCTCGGCGACCAGTTCTCGACTGTCATCGGTGATCTCCTGAAGGGCGATCACGCCGCGGCCGTTTATGCCGGCGAATATCTCGTGGTCTACAGTCTTTCTCCCGACAACAGCATGAAGGGCCGCTGGGTCCACATGACGTCGGGCGCGCATGGCGAGGAAACGCTCACACCAAAGCGGTGAGCGTTCCCCGCAAGCGAGTCTACTCCACCGCCGCGTACACGAGATTGCGCACCAGCGAACGCGTATGCTGGCGCTGGCCGGGGCCCTGCATCATGAAGACGGCGAAGAGGTCTTCCGCAGGGTCAATCCAGAAGAAGGTGCCGGCCATGCCGCTCCAGAAGAACTGGCCCTGCGAGCCGAGGAACGGCGCGATGCCGGGCTCGGTGCGCACGGCAAAGCCGAGACCAAAACGGTGGCCGGCCGGCACCAGATCGCCCTTGATCACCACGTCTGGCGCGAGATGGTCTGACGCCATCAATTCCAGCGTCTTGCGGCCGATGATCCTGTTGCCGTCGAGCCCGCCGCCATTGAGCAGCATCTGGCAGAAGCGCGCATAATCCATCGTGGTCGACACCAGTCCGCCGCCACCGGACTCCATCGCCGGCTTCTCCAGCATGTTGAAGAGTTTCACTTCCTCGCCATTCCAGGGATCCTTGGCGAAGGGTTCGGCGAGGCGTCCGGCATTCTGCTCGCCGGTGTGGAAGGCGGTCTCGGCCATCTGCAGCGGCGCGAGGATATGCTCGGCGAGATAGGCGCCGAGCGACTTGCCGCTGATGACCTCGATGATGCGGCCGAGGATGTCGGTGGAGCGGCTGTAGTTCCACTCCGCGCCGGGCTGGCAGATCAGCGGCATGCCCGCCAGCATGACGGCGTGCTCGGCATTGGTGATCTTGCGGCTGCGCAGACGCGACTCCTTGTATAGCTGTTGCACCAGGCCGTTGCCGGTGTGGTCATAGCTGAGGCCCGAGGTGTGGCGCAGCAGATCCTGCACCGTCATCTGACGCTTCGCGGGGACGAGATCGAGTTTGCCGTTGTTCTCGACGCCGACCTTGGTGTTGGCGAACTCCGGAATGAATTTCGCGACGGCATCGTTGAGCAGGAAGTGCCCGTCTTCCAATAGCTGCATGATGCCGATCGAAACGATCGGCTTGGTCATGGAGAAGATGCGGAACAGGGTGTCATGCGCCATCGGCGCAGGAGCGGTCGGGCTTTGCCGGCCGATGGCGTCGAACCAGCCGACCTGGCCTTTGCGTGCCACCAGAACGGTCGCGCCGGGCAGGGTGCCCTTGTCGACCTCGCGCTTGAAGCCATCCGACAGCTTTTGCAGCCGCGCGCTGGAGAGCCCGATCGCCTCCGGCTTGGCCTGGGGCAGGGAGGGTGTCTGCGGGGCGGATGATTTCAGGGCGGCAGTCTGCGCGTTCATGGTCTCTCCCTTTGATCTTGTTGCTTGAAGGCGAGTGTGGCGCAGAAAGAATCGAATGAACAGGGCAGCTTAGGCGCTTCGCACTTGCAATCGGGGCATGGCCTATGCTTGAAACGGCGCGAACCGGCGGCGACGCCGGTTCCCTGCAGGAGTGTAGCTCAATTGGTAGAGCACCGGTCTCCAAAACCGGGGGTCGCAGGTTCGAGCCCTGCCACTCCTGCCATCTTTTCAATCACTTAGCGTAGAAACCAGCCGCGGGCGGCGCGATTGATCCCAGCCGCCGTCAGCCGTGCGCAACCGGGCTGAGCGGCGAGGTCGCACGCAATTCGATGGCGTCGGCGAAGACGGTCCAGTCGGACAATTGCCAATCGGCGCAGACCCGCGCTTCGGCCAGCCGCAGCGCCTCACATGCGGTCGGTGCCTCCACCGTGGTCACGCTCTGGCAGGCATCGTGCTCGTGGCCTGAATCGTCGCACAGCTTCTTGATGTATCTGATCTCGAAGGTGGCCATCGGCGCCTCACTTCCCGGGGCGATCTGCGCTGAGGGACTTTCCTCGCAGCGACCATACCGCCGCGGCGAGGACAATGCCGACCATCAGGACGACCGCCACCAGCATTTCGAACACGCCAAAATTCAGCGCATCTCGCGACACGAACAGCGCGGCGATCGGGGCCGCCAGTAACAACAGGCAACGAATGATCCAGGCCAGCATGTTGCCTCTCCTTTGCTTGTACGCGGCTGCTCAGTGCGACATCAGGGTCGGCACGGTCATCGACTCCAGCATTTCGCGGGTGACGCCACCGAACACGGTTTCCTTCAGGCGGGAATGGCCGTAGCCGCCCATGACCAGCAGGTTCAGGCCCTCGTCCGACGCAATCGACAGGATACTCGACTGGATATTGGCCTTCTCCGTCTTCAGGCTGTCGATCTCCGTCGGCACGCCAAGTTGCGACAGGTAGCGCACCAGATGCGCGGCTGAGGCTTCGGCAGGAACGCTGCTCCCTGCATTGATGGTGATGATGGTGATCGCTTCCGCCTGCTCCAGCAGCGGCATCGCATCACGCACCGCGCGCGCGGCCAGCCGGCTGCCGTCCCAGCAGATGCCGACCCGCTTTGCCTGAAGTGCGCCCTTGAACGTGTAGGGAATGAACAGCACCGGCCCGCCCGACTGGAACAGGATTTCCTGGGCCAGCGTGTTGTCGAACGTGTTGCGCGCAAATTCCGGCTGCGGCACGACGGTGAGATCGTACAGACGTGAGGTCGCGCCGAGGATCGCGGCCGCTTCGCCCTGCAGCGCGCCAATCGCGCGGCTGGAGTGGGTCAGGCCTGCGCGGGTGGCTTCGGCCTCGAATACGGCCAGCGCGGCATTGGCGCGCTCGATCGCCTTCTCTCGCTCGGCCTCGAAGATCGCTGCAACCGCCGCGCCTCCCTCGGCGACCAGCGGTATGGCGGCGGATTCATAGCCCGCCGCAACGGCGTCGAGCGAGGCCTTGCAGCGTATCGCGAGCGAAACCGCGCCATCGATCACCGGCCGCGGCGAACGTTCGGTGGGGACGTTGACCAGAAGGTTCCTGTACATGGGCCTCTCCATCAAGGAAATCTGCACCTTGTTCTTCATCTAATCCCGCCTGCGTCCGGCGGGTTGAGCCAAATCAAACGCCGGTTGCGGCAAGCGCTTAAGTTTTCGGCTGCCAATGCAGTCGCCGCGCGCGCCGCGGATTTGAGGACGAAGGACGCCAATGACCAAAGTGAATGCAAAGCCCGCCGACATCCAACACGCCCACGCCGTGGTCTGGATCGATCACCTGACCGCGAAGATCTTTCCGATGGGGCAGGCCGGGGTCGGCGAAGTGGTGGTGCATGCGCATCCCTCATCGAACCATCTCCACCACAAGGCCAACACGATCGGCTCGGGCCGGGCGGAGGACGACAAGAGCTTCCTGCCGACGGTCGCGGAATCCCTGCGGTTCTGCCGCGATGTGCTGATCGTCGGCCCCGGAACCGAAAAGGCAGCGTTGCTGCATTATCTGCAGGAGAGCCGCAAGGACCTGAACGCGACGCAACTGCATGCGGAGGCCAGCGATCATCCGACCGACCGCGAGATCATTGCGCTCGGCCGCCGCCGCTTCGGCCTCGACTGACGCTGACCGGACGTCGCCAGCGCGCAAGTGCGATGCGCTTGGCCGCTTCGGCTGCGGCAAGATAAGCGATGGTGATCAGCACCACCGCAACCGAGAGATCGGCCGGCAGTGGCGCAAAGCCAAAAAATGACCGCGCCGGCCCGGCGGCCAGCGCGACCGCGATCGCAAGGGCGCCCAGCGACGTTGCCATCAGCACGGGGTGCGGCAGGTTCGTGCGCCACGGCAGCCGGCGCGAGCGGATCAGGAAGATCACCAATATCTGGGTCGCGATCGATTCCAGGAACCAGCCGGTCTGGAACAGCGCCGCGTCGGTATGGAAAAATTTCAGCAATACCGCGAAGGTCGCAGCGTCGAACAGCGATGACACCGCGCCCATCACCAGCGTGAAGCGGAGGATACCGGCCATGTCCCAGCCGTGCGGCTGGGCGATGTCCTCGGCATCGACCTCATCGAAGGGAATTCCGATCTCGGACAGGTCGTACAGCAGGTTGTTGAGCAGGATCTGCAACGGCAACAGCGGCAGGAACGGCAGCACGACGGAGGCCAGCGCCATCGAGAGCATGTTGCCGAAATTCGAGCTGGTGCCCATCCGGACGTATTTGAGGATGTTGGCAAAGGTCCTGCGGCCCTCGCGCACGCCCGCTTCCAGCACCGAGAGATCCTGCGCGAGCAGGATCATGTCGGCGGCAGCACGCGCTACTTCGGTGGCGCCCGAGACGGAAATTCCGACATGGGCGGTGTGGATGGCCGGCGCATCGTTGACGCCGTCGCCGAGAAAGCCGACGACGTGGCCGCGCAATCGCAGCGCGTGGATGATGCGCCGCTTCTGGTCGGGGTCGACGCGGGCGAACAGGTCGACGTCGTCGACCTTGGCCAGCAATGCGCTGTCGGCAAGCTGCTCGATCTCGGCGCCGGTGAGGATGCCCCGCGAGGGCAGGCCGACCGCCGCGGCGACATGGCTGACGACGGCGGCATGATCGCCGGAGATGATCTTGAGGCGGATGCCGGAAGCGGCGAGGCTTGCGATCGTGTCGCCCGCGTCGCGCTTGGGTGGATCGGCAAACACGCAGAAGCCGACGAGCGTCAGCTCGCTCTCGTCCGCGACGCCGGCCTCGGCTTTCTGCCGGGGGACAGGCTTGACGGCGACCCCGATCAAGCGAAATCCATCCCTGGCATATCCATCCTGAAGCGCTTGGATCCTGCCGAGCTGTTCGCCGTCGAGCGGGCGCGTCACCCCGTCGATCTCTATGGCGACGGTGCGTGACAGGATCGCTTCGGGTGCGCCGTTGACGATCAACAGCGTCTGCGAGCCCTTGGCCACCAGGACGGAAAGGCAGCGGCGGCGGAAATCGAACGGTACTTCCGACAGGCAGGCCCAATCCTTGGGCGGTTCGGGCGCGCCGGCCAGCAGCGCATCGTCCAGCGGACTGCGCACGCCGGCCTGGAAGGCGGCGTTGAGGCGAGCCAGTTCGAGCACGCGCGTGCTGCTGTTGCCCTCGGCGTCGACATATCCCTCGAGCGTGATCCTCGCCTCGGTCAGCGTACCGGTCTTGTCCACGCACAGCACGTCCATGGCGCCGAGATCGTGGATGGCCGAGAGGCGCTTGACGATGACCTGCCGCGCCGCCATGCGCTCCGCGCCGCGCGCCAGCGTCACCGTCATGACCATCGGCAACAGTTCCGGCGTCAGTCCGACGGCAAGCGCCACCGCGAACAGAAACGACTCCATGGCCGGGCGATGCGCGGCGAGATGAGTCACCAGCACGAACAAGGTGAGGAACAGCGTGAGCTGCAGGATCAGCATCCCGAGCCGCTGTACGCCTTGCTCGATTGCGGTCGGTGGCGCGTTGGCTGCGAGTGCCGCCGCAATCGCGCCGAAGCGGGTACGGCTCCCGGTCTCCACGACCAGCATCACGCCGTCGCCGCCGACCACGCTGGTGCCCGAAAACAATGCGTTGTCTGCTTCGGCCGGCTGGATCGATGCGCTGGGCTCCGTGCGTTTTGCGGCTGGGAAGGGCTCTCCCGTCATCAGCGCTTCATTGACCTGCAAATCGCGGGATTCGAGCGCCACGCCGTCCGCAGGCACGAGATCTCCGGTGCGCAGATGCACAATGTCGCCCGGCACGACATCCGCGACGGGCACGGCAACGACCGCGCCATCGCGGACGACGTCGGCGTGGATGGCGACCGATCGGCGCAGTGCGTCTGCGGCGAGTTCGGCGCGGTGTTCCTGGACGATGTCGAGGGTCAGCGACATCGTGACGACGGACACGATGATAACGAAGCTGCCGACGTCTCCACTGAAGCCGGAAATCGCGGCGGCGACCATCAATATGGCCACCAGCGGATTAAGCAGACGACGGCCGAGCTTGCGCAGGATCGATCGGCTTTGCCGGCTCTCCGCACGATTGGGCCCGAAGGAAAGCAACCGCCGGATCGCTTCGGCTTGCGACAGCCCGCCGCGCTGCGATTCAAGTCGGGACAACAGGGCATCGGCAGGCTCGGACCAGAACGCTCCGGCCGTGTGACGCTTGGATGACGTTTCTGAAGTCATGGACGCCTGCAGCCTTCGCGTAATGAGATTGGATTAAAGGCGTTTTTGAACGAAACGACGCGTTAAACAATTGACGTAACGCAAGTCCAAACCGTGGCTTGCCACTACTAATTTAGCCATGACAGCAGCGACATCGAGCCATCAACTCCTTTCATTCCCCGTGCCGGCCGCGCCAGTGCACCAGGCGCCGTGTCCGGCCGCGCCGTCGGCACCGCCGTCGATCCCGGAGGCGATCGACCGTTCGGTACACGCGACGATCGCGCGTTTCACCGCCGGCATTTCGCCGGCCGCGCTGGCGCTGGCCTTTGCCGACTGGCAGCTGCATCTGATGTCGTCGCCCGGCAAACAGCTTGCGCTGGCGGGCGAGGCTGCGCAGAGCGCTTATCGACTTGCCGAAGCGATGACGCTGCCGGATCCGAAGTTCGCGCCCTGGTCGGTCGCGCAGCCGGCGCCGGCCGATCGCCGCTTTGCCGCATCCGACTGGGAGCTGCCGCCTTTCAACATGATGGCCCAGGCGTTCCTGCTCACGGAGCAATGGTGGCATTCGGCGACGTCGGGCATACGCGGGCTGTCGCGTTCCAATGGCGATATCGTCGATTTTACGATGCGCCAGTGCCTGGACATGGCGGCGCCGTCGAATTTCGTCCTCGGCAATCCCGAAGTGCTGCGCAAGGCGTGGGAGACCAGAGGCGGCAGTCTTTCCGCCGGCCTGAACAACTGGATCGAGGACAGCCGCGCGCTGCTCGGATCGGGACACCTCGCGGAGACCAAGTCGTTTGTAGTCGGCAAGGATGTTGCGACCGCACCCGGCAAGGTCGTCTACCGCAACCGGCTGATCGAGCTGATCCAATACGCGCCGCAGACGGCGGATGTGCGTCCCGAGCCGGTGCTGATCGTGCCGGCATGGATCATGAAGTATTACATTCTCGATCTGTCGCCGCACAATTCGCTGGTGCGCTACCTGGTCGGCCAGGGTTTTACCGTCTTCATGATCTCCTGGCGCAATCCGCAGCCTGAGGATCGCGACCTCAGCCTCGAGGATTATCGTATCCTCGGCGTCGAGGCGGCGATTGATGCGATCAATGCCATTGTGCCGGGGCAGCCGATCCACGCAGCCGGCTATTGTCTCGGCGGCACGCTGCTGTCGATCTCGGCCGCACATCTGGCGACACATCGGCCGGATTGTCTGCGTTCCCTGACGTTGCTGGCGGCGCAGACCGACTTCAGCGAAGCGGGCGAACTGACGCTCTTCATCAATGCCAGCCAGGTTGCCTTCCTCGAAGACATGATGTGGGAGCGCGGCATGCTCGGCACCGAGCAGATGGCGGGCGCGTTCCAGCTCCTGCGCTCCAATGACCTCATCTGGTCGCGCGCGATCCGCACCTATCTGATGGGCGAACGCTTCACGCCGAACGACCTGATGTCGTGGAATGCCGACGCCACGAGGATGCCGTACCAGATGCATTCCGACTATCTGCGCAAGCTGTTCCTGAACAACGAGCTGGCCGAGGGGCGCTACTACGCCTGCTGCGACCTGGTCTCGCTGTCGGACATTCGCGCGCCGACCTTCGTGGTGGGCACGCTGCGCGACCACGTCGCACCATGGCGGTCGACCTACAAGATTCATTATCTCGCCGCCGATACCGACATCACCTATGTGCTGGCGAGCGGCGGCCACAATGCCGGCATTGTCGCGCCGCCGGCCGAGGCGGGGCATTCCTATCAGGTGCTCGGCAAGCAGGCCGATGCTCCCTATATCGGTCCGGACGAGTGGCTGCGGCGCGCGCCGAAGCAGGAGGGATCGTGGTGGCCGGAATGGGCGCGCTTCCTCAGTCAGCATTCCGGCACGGCCGTTGCCCCACCGCCGATGGGCGGAACGAAGCAGGCAAGTGCCGTGCTGGACGATGCTCCCGGCCAATATGTGCTGCAACGCTAGGATGGCGATAGGACCCTTACGGCACGCGCCAATGTCTGGTCTGACGTTCCCGACGCATCGATGAGCGTCCACTCCATCCTGCCGATATCGATGTCTTCCTGACCGCGCGCGACATCAGCGGTGGCGTCCGATGCGTCGGCGCGGCGCCGGCCGATGCGCTGCACGCGTACTTCAGGCGTGGCCGTCAGGAAGATGCCGTGAAACGCGACGCTGGCCTTGCCTGCGATGGCAGCGGCGGTGTCGCGCTCCGTCTCCCTCAGGAAGGCAGCATCCAGAATCGCGGATTGTCCCTGCGCGATCACCTTGCGGGCGCGCTCGAACATTTCGCCGTAGACGTGGTCCGAACTCTCGCGCGTGTAGGCGGAGGCGGGCAGCCGCGTCAGCGCATCGACACCGGCAAGTTGCTTGCGAATGACATCGGAGCGCAGCAACACCGCGCCCGGCGCCGGCGCGATCTCGCCGGCTAGTCCGCGCGCGAGCACGCTCTTGCCTGTTCCCGAGCGCCCGCCGATCGCGATCAGGCAGGGTTTCGCCGGTGCGATCAGCTGCAACGCGAGATCGAAGTAAGCCCTTGCATCGGCGAGGCAGGCGGGATCGTCAGGATCGAGGTCGTGCTTGGTGCATGACACGAGCGCGCGGACCGAAGCGCGGATCGACAGGAACAGCGGCAGCAACATCAGCGCATCGCCGTGGTCGGCCCAGTTGGCCTGCAAATAATCGTTGAACAGGCGGTTCGCCGCAGCGGCCTCGCCAAAATGCAGGAAGTCCATGATCGGGAAGGCGAGGTCGTAGAGCAGGTCGGTCGTGGCGATCACGGGATCGAATTCGATCGCATCGAACAGCACGGGCTTGCTGTCGATCATGACGATGTTGGCGAGATGCGCATCGCCATGACAGCGGCGAACGAGTCCGGATGCGGCGCGTCGCTGCAGCAGCGCGAGATGGGCTTGCAGTTGCCGATGGCTGAGTTGATGCAGCCGTTCGACGTCGCCGGCCGGCAGACCGCGCTCTTCGCGGAACCTGGCGGTGTTGCGATCGATGATCGGACCGATCGAGGCCAGCCACGTCGATCCGTCGCTGACCGGGGCGCGCGCATGCGAGATGCGCATTGCTTCCGCCAGTTCATCCGCCGCATTGGGCGGAAGGGCGTGCGCTGCGGCAAGATGGTCGAGCGTCTGCCTCTCGTCGAAGCGCGCCATTTCCACCGCCCACTCGATTGCCGGTCCCTTTCCGTCAAGCGCAAGGCCATCCGCTTCGCGCGTGATGGCAACGACCCGCCGGTAGATATCGGGCGCATTGCGGGCGTTGACGGCGAGCTCTTCCTCGCAGCAGCGCCTGCGTTGTTCGAGCGTCGAGTTGTCGAGGAAAGGCAATCTGACCGCGCGCTTGATCTTCAGCACCCGATCCGCGGCAAGGAACACGACCGAGATGTGGGTGTCGATACGCCTGGTGGGCACGCCAGTGCCGGCGCCGTCCGCGAGGAACGCCAATACGTCGTCCTGATCGGATGCTGTGGATGCTGCTGACGCTGTCACGGCTGCAGCACCACCGCGCCGACGAGCTTGCCGTCGCGCAATTCGGCCAGCGCCTCATTGGCGCGCGCGAGCGGAAACGCCGTGGTGTGGGTCCTGATGTTGGCTTGGGACGCAACCCTTAGGAAATCGAGGCCGTCCTGCCGCGTCAAATTGGCGACAGAGACGAGCTGCCGTTCCTGCCAGAGGATGCTGTAGGGAAAGCTCGGGATGTCGGACATGTGAATGCCGGCGCAGACCACGCGTCCGCCCTTGCGCACGGCGCGGAGCGCTGATGGCACCAGCGCGCCGACGGGCGCGTAGATGATCGCCGCGTCGAGCGCCGCCGGCGGCGTGTCCTCCGAGGCGCCCGCCCAGACCGCGCCCAGCGAGCGGGCGAGTCCTTGCGCTTCCGCGTCATCCTTGCGCGTGAAGGCATAGACCGAGCGGCCCTGCCACTGCGCGACCTGCGCGACGATGTGGCCGGCCGCACCGAAGCCGTAGACGCCGATGCGCTTGCCGGGACCTGCCATGACAAGCGAGCGCCAGCCGATCAGGCCGGCGCAGAGCAGGGGAGCAAGCGACACATCGTCGCCGTCTTCGCCGAGCGGGAAGCAGTACCTGCTATCGGCGACCAGATGCGTGGCGAAGCCGCCGTCGCGGGTGTAGCCGGTGAATTTTGGGTTGTCGCAGAGATTCTCCTGGTGGCTTGCGCAATAGGCGCAGTGCCCGCAGGTCCATCCGAGCCACGGCACGCCGACGCGCATGCCCGGCGTGAGATCGCCGACGCCGCTTCCGATCGCCTCGATGCGGCCGACGACTTCGTGTCCGGGCACGATGGGATAGCGGATATCAGGCAATTCGCCGTCGACCACGTGCAGATCGGTCCGGCACACGCCGCAGGCGCTCACCTTGATGCGCACTTCGCCCGGACCGGGTGCCGGGTCTGGCCGCTCCTGCATCGTGAGTGCCGCCCCGGGGGCGGTGAGAACCATGGCGCGCATGGCGGAGTTCCAAGTGGCTTGATCGATCAACTCTTCGCGCGATACGGCCAGGCAGATTTGATTTCGCGCAACGTTGCAGATGAAGAGATACCCTAATTTTGGCCTTGCAATGTGGGGGCTAACAAGGAGGTAAGCATGACCAAGTCCCTGGTCCCGGTACAAACTGATCGTTCCGTTGCGCGCCGCGAAGCCAATCCGTTCTCCTTCCTGCAACAGGAGATCGACCGTCTGTTCGAAGGCGTCGCCCGAGGCTTTCCGAATCTTTCGGCCTTCTCCGGCGTGACCGCCAATCTGCCGCGGATGGACGTGAGCGAGACGGACAAGGCGATCGAAATCGAGGCGGAACTTCCCGGTCTCGAAACCAAAGATGTGCAGATCAATCTGGCGGACAACGTTCTGACCATTCGTGGTGAGAAGAAGAGCGAGCGCGAGGAGAAGGAAAAGGACTACCATCTCGTCGAGCGTACCTTCGGATCGTTCTCGCGTTCGGTGCAACTGCCCCAGGGCGTGAAGCCCGAAGACGTCTCGGCCGAGATCGCCAAGGGCGTGCTCAAAGTGACCGTCAAGAAGCCGGCGCCGGCGCAAAGCAAGCAGATCGAGGTCAAGTCGGCGGCCTGAGGCTGCGGCGGGGAACCCAGGATCGGGAGCGTCGCGGCGCAGGCCGCGGCGTTCCGCCTCAGGACCGTTTCGTTCGTAAAGTTCTGCAGGCCCTAACGGTTGACGACCGTGCTCTTTCGGGGGAAACCGATCGAAAGGCACGGAGATCCGGACTTGATCGGCGCATTCGCCCGCAAGACTCTCAAGAAGGCTCAACGCGCCTTGCGCGTCGGACCACCCGTGGTGTCGCTGCTCGAGTTGCACGTTACGCACGCCTGCAACCTCGCTTGCGAGAGCTGTTCGCATTATTCGGACCACGGGCATCGCGGCAATCTCGATCCGGCAACCGCCGACCGGTGGATGGCGGCGTGGAGCGGCCGGATCAAGGTCAAGCAATTCAATCTGCTGGGCGGCGAGCCGACGATGCATCCCGGCCTCTGCGAATTTGTTCCGCTGGTGCGTCGGCATTGGCCGGCTGCTCATATACGCGTCTGTACCAACGGCTTCTTCCTCGATCGGCATCCGAAGCTGCCGTCGGTGCTTGCCGCGGCAGGCAATACCGACATCTGGCTGTCGGTCCATCATGACGATGCCGCCTATACCGAACGGCTGCGGCCGGTGCGCGAGCTGCTCGCCGGCTGGCAGCGCGATCACGGCACCACGGTGCATTTCCGCACGGCGCATGCGCAATGGACTCGCCGCTATCGCGGATTTGGCGCTGACATGCAGCCGTTCGAGGACGCGCGTCCGCGGGAGAGCTGGGAGATTTGTCCGGCCAAATGGTGCAAGCAGCTCCATGACGGAAAGATATGGAAGTGCGCGCCGCTGGCTTATCTCGGCATGCAGCGCGCCAGATACGACCTCTCCGAAAAATGGAATCCTTATCTGGGTTACCAGCCGCTCGATCCTTCCTGCAGCGACCGCGAACTCGATCAATTTCTGGCCCTCGAGGAGGAGCCGGTCTGCTCGATGTGTTCAGCGGAGCCGCGCCGTTTCACGCTTCCCAATCCCATGCGCAATGCACCGAAAACATCGTTGCCGGTCCAGGGCGCTACGAACGAGCTCTGACCGCCCGATAGACCCGTAACGCCAGGCGTTCGGCTACGGAGTTGACGGCGGTGAGGAAGCCGAGCGGATGCCATCGCAGCGAATAGGCCAAATGGCTCGCTGCCTCGGCGACAGCACCGCGCTGCAGGAAGTCGAGGGCGGACAGGGCCCAGCGCCCGGCGGTGACCCGACGCGCCCGCCGGAGCATGCTTCGACCCGGCTCGCCGGTGGCACAGCGGGCATAGGCCTCGCGCATCACGCGGTGCGCCGTTTCGGCCGCGCCGGTGAGACCGCGCCGCTCCCACACCGAGTTGGCGGCATGAAATTCCTCGTCCGACAGATCGCGTTGCAGGTAGGACGTCAGCAGCCGGCGCGAATTCAGCCGCGCGTTGCGGTGTGAGATGTGCTGAAGGCGCATGCTGACCTGATCGGCGTGGATGCGCTTGTGCGCGCCTACCAACGGCAACACAAGGAAGCGGCCGTGCGCGAGCAGGCGGGTGTAGAACTCATAGTCGATCGAAGCCTCGAATTGCTCACAGAAGCCGCCGAGCTTGCGGGCGATGTCGCGCCGGAACATGCCCTGGCAGCCCGCACCGCCGACCGCATTGGTGAAGTTCATCAGGTAGGGAATGATGGCGGAAGGATAGGCGCCTCTGTAATTGCCGGCCCATCTTCCGTGCTCGTCGACATGGCGGTAGTTCGCCGATACCAGCACGACATCAGGCTCACGATCGAGGGTCTCGACCTGGACGCGGAGCCGCCCGTTGACGCAGACATCGTCGGAATCCTGTTTGCCGATATATTCGCCGCGGGCGACGGCAAGGCCCCGGTTGAGCGCGGCCGCAATTCCCGCGTTTTGCGGGATGCACTCGATCACGATGCGAGGATCGCGCGCCGCCCATCGCTGCAACAGTTCCGCGGTGCCGTCGGTCGAGCCGTCGTCGACGATGACGTATTCGAAGTCGGCAAAATCCTGGGCGAGGATGCTCGCGATGGTCTCGTCGAGAAACCGCTCGCCGTTGTGGACCGTTGTCAGCACGGTCAGCTTGGGATTTCGCATCGGCGTCATTGTCGACGAGACCTGCCAGATCGGGCGGAGGGGGCCCATGTGGCACGAGCGCTCACTTGACGCCACCACCCTACGCGCGAATTCGTCTTTAGTTTCATATGCATAGAGGCTAAGTAATACCGCTGATCTCAACGGATTTCGGTTCCATGCCGAGCGATGCGGCCCCGCCCATACCTTGACCTTTGCCGCCTCCCGCAGTAGATACCCGCCACCTGCTGCCGGCCCGTTTTTCGGATCTCCGGCGCGGCATTGAATTCCCCCGACAATCGAGCTCGTTTTGCGGCTCATCCTTCCAATGAGGGCTGAGCTCATATCGGCTGGCCGGGATTCCCTGAAATCAAACATCGTCTCGCGACGGACTTTGGATCGACAGCACCTGGATCGACAGTAGATGGCTTTCAGCCCGTTCAAATTCCTGCAGGAAGTGCGCTCGGAGGCCGGCAAGGTCACCTGGCCGACCCGCCGTGAGGTGACCATTACGACGATCATGGTTTTCGTGATGGTGGCGTTGGCGTCCATTTTCTTTTTCGTCGCGGATCAGGCGATCCGCTATCTCGTTACCCTCGTGCTGGGCATCCACTGATGAGCACCGACAAGCGCTGGTACATCGTTCACGCCTACTCGAACTTCGAGAAGAAGGTGGCGGAGTCGATCCGCGAGCAGGCTAAGCAGCGCGGGCTCGAGGAGCTGTTCGAGCAGGTGCTGGTGCCGACCGAGAAGGTCACGGAAGTGCGCCGCGGCCGCAAGATCGACGCTGAGCGCAAGTTCTTCCCGGGCTATGTGCTGGTGAAGATGAAGCTGACCGACGAGGCGTTTCATCTGATCAAGAACACGCCGAAGGTGACCGGCTTCCTCGGCGCGGAAAACAAGCCGATGCCGATCTCGGAAGCCGAGGCCATGCGTATCCTGCACCAGGTGCAGGAGGGCGTGGAACGGCCGAAGGCGTCGGTGACGTTCGAGATCGGCGAGAACGTCCGCGTGGCGGATGGTCCGTTCGCCTCGTTCTCGGGCGTTGTCGAGGAAATCGACGAGGCGCGTTCGCGCGTGAAGGTCGCGGTGTCGATCTTCGGCCGCGCCACGCCGGTCGAACTGGAATTCGGTCAGGTCGAGAAGGTCTGATTGGAGAAGCGCGAAGCGTAATCTTCGCGTAGACTGCAGAGGTCGTGGGAGGAAAGGGCGGTTGCCAGCCGTTCGATCCGTACCACGGAACCTGAAACCGCCGGTCCCCCGGCACAACAGGAGTGATACATGGCAAAGAAAGTGACCGGATACCTGAAGCTTCAGGTGCCGGCGGGAGCCGCGAATCCGTCGCCCCCGATCGGCCCCGCGCTTGGTCAGCGCGGCCTCAACATCATGGAATTCTGCAAGGCGTTCAACGCCCAGACGCAGAAGGAAGAAAAGAACACCCCGATCCCGGTGATCATCACCATCTATGCGGACCGTTCCTTCACCTTCGAGATGAAGACGCCGCCGATGTCCTACTTCCTCAAGAAGGCCGCCAAGATCGAATCCGGCTCCAAGGCGCCGGGCCGCGACAAGGCGGGCAAGGTGACCAAAGCGCAGGTGCGCGAGATCGCCGAGAAGAAGATGAAGGATCTCAATTGCGACACCGTCGAGTCGGCCATGAAGATGGTCGAGGGCTCCGCCCGCTCGATGGGTCTGGAAGTTGCGGGGTAACGGACCATGGCAATCGGAAAGCGTTTCAAGTCCGCCCAGGAAGGCATTGACGTCGAGAAGGCCTACCCGATCGACGAGGCCGTCAAGCTGGTCAAGGCGCGCGCCAAGGCCAAGTTCGACGAGACGATCGAGATTGCGATCAATCTCGGCGTCGATCCGCGCCACGCCGACCAGATGGTCCGCGGCGTCGTCAACCTGCCGAACGGCACCGGCCGCACCTTGCGCGTCGGCGTGTTTGCGCGCGGCGCCAAGGCTGAGGAAGCCAAGGCCGCCGGTGCCGACGTCGTCGGCGCCGAAGACCTGGTGGAGAAGGTGCAGGGCGGCAACATCGATTTCGATCGCTGTATCGCCACCCCCGACATGATGCCGCTGGTCGGCCGCCTCGGTAAGGTGCTCGGCCCGCGCGGCATGATGCCGAACCCGAAGATCGGCACCGTCACCATGGACGTGAAGTCCGCGGTGCAGGGCGCCAAGGGCGGCTCGGTCGAGTTCCGCGTCGAGAAGGCCGGCATCGTGCAGGCCGGCGTCGGCAAGGCCTCGTTCTCCGAGGAGAAGCTGGTGCAGAACATCAAGGCGCTCGCGGATGCCGTCTCCAAGGCCAAGCCGGCCGGCGCCAAGGGCACCTACATCCAGCGCGTTGCGGTTTCCTCCACCATGGGACCGGGCGTGAAGGTCGAGCCGGGCTCGCTGCACGACTGATGATCTGCCTTTAGGCATGAGAATTGAAGGGCGGAATCGGGATACCGATTCCGCCCTTTGCTTTTTGAAGAAGAGGCCACGATGCCCGAGAAAGTCCTGATCCTTCACCGCTTCCCGAAATCGCAGATGGTGCGCATCAGCCAGTCCTTTGAGCTGATGGACGCGGCCGGAAAGAAACCGAACGAGGTGTTTTCCGCGCAAGAGCTCGGCTCGGTGCGTGCGGTGCTGGCCGCGGGCGGGCAGAAGCTCGGCGGCGATGTCATGGAGTTGTTGCCGAAGCTCGGCGCCATCGTCTGCTACGGCACGGGCTATGACGGCGTTGATCTGAAGGCCGCCGCGGCGCGGAAGATCGCGGTCGGCAACAGCCCCGGCGCCAATGCGTCGTCCGTCGCCGACATGGCGCTGGCGCTGACCTTGGCCAGCGTGCGGCGCATCCTGGTCGCCGACGGATTCATCCGCGACGGCAGCTGGGCGGCCTCGAAGCCGTCGCCGTTGATGCGGCCGCAGTTCGGTATGGGCGGGCGCAAGGTCGGCGTCTACGGCATGGGCGAGATCGGCCGCAAGATTGCCGCGCGTATCGCGGCGTTCGAGAGCGAAGTCGGCTATTTCAGCCGCAGCCGCTACGATTTGCCGTACCGTTATCTCGACAGTCTCGAAGCGCTGGCTGACTGGTGCAGCGTGCTGATCATTGCCGTGCGTGCGGGACCGGAGACCAATCATCTCGTCAACGCCGACATCCTGAAGCGGCTTGGCGCGGACGGTCATGTCGTCAACATCGCGCGCGGCTCCGTCATCGACCAGGCCGCGCTGATCACGGCGCTCAAGGACAAGACCATTGCCGGTGCCGGGCTCGATGTCTTTGCGAAGGAGCCGCAGGCGCCGGACGAACTGACGGCGCTGCCGAACGTCGTGCTTGCACCCCATGTTGGGGGTCACACGCTGGAAGGCCACGTGGCGATGCAGGACTGCGTGATGGCGAATCTGAATGCGTTCTTTGCCGGCAAGCCGTTGCCGTATGAGGTGAAGGCGGGGTAGCCACCGCTCTGGCGACTTGCTCCGCTGTCGTCCCGGCCTAGTGCGCATTTGCGCACGGGGGGCCGGGACCCATAACCACAGGATCGAGTTGTCGAAGCGAGCTGGAGCTCCAGCCTTCGCATATCTGCGTCCTGTGGTTATGGGTCCCGGGTCGCGCTCGCGTTGCTCGCTTGCCCGGGACGACATCGAGTTTGATGCGCACAAGCACTCTCGTTCTCACGACGCGATTTCGTCTGAGCTTTGCCAATTCGTTGGCCCTCTCTCGAACAGAGGGCGCAGGGAAGACCGGGCGCCGACTGCGCCCGCATTGCCGTGTGCAATGGGTAGTGAAAGAACGCACACGGATTTGACAGGTACAGCCGAGACATCCCGGCCTTCCCCGCGCAATGGGTTGACGGCTTATACGTGCTCTCCCCGGTGAGCGGCGTTGATTGTCACCGTTGCCGAACCCGCACAGGCAGGCCGGATAGACGCCACGGTCGCGGCGCCAGGACCACACGACTTCGCCGTACGCTGCAGCGTTTTCGCCTGACGGGAAGAACCCACCTGACGCCGCAGGCGTCCATCGCAACCCGCGCCACGTTTCGTGACGACCGCGAAGCGCCCCTCATGGCGGCACGGGCTGGGGAGGTTGATACCGCAAATCAGAAATACGGTAAAGCAGAATATTTTTTATGGCAGGGCTTGACAAGAATTCCGGTTAGTCGAAATTCCGTGCCGGTCATGCCGAGCGCTGTCCCGGCGCCCGTACCCGCCGGACTACGGCGGTGGGTCGTTACGCCAGTGATCCGTGCTGGAAAATGAATGAGTCGGAGCGCATATTCGACCTATGGGGAGAGTCCTGGTTCTTGCACTTCTCTCGTTGGCCTTGGCGGGCTGCTCCAGATGGGACGAGGCCAAGGAACGGGCGGCGTGTGCGCAAGTGCATCCCGGTGAACCGGTCCGGGCAGATGATTGCTATAACAGGAACAAGCTGGCCTATGACCGCGGGTGGGGTGCGTGGGTAAGGAGCCTTGCCAGATGAGCGGCGCGGGCAGCGCGTACGCAGCCCAGGCCGCCGGCTTCACGCGAAACCCCGATTTGCGCGGAACTCATTTGGAAGGGCCGGGAAGGGCCGATTTTTGGGCCATTTGCCTCCACCGCCGCGGCCCGATTTTTGCTCTTGGCAAGCCGGGCGGAAGCGGATAAACAGCCGCCTTCCGGACGTGCTGGCCGTTGCTGGCACGTCTGTGCTCGCATTCCAAAATGCTGAAACAACAGGAGAATGTTCCTTTCCGGACGACCGCAAGGCTCGCTCGAAAGGAAGAGGACCCTTCGTCTCAGTGGAATCGAGCAGGGGCCGTCGGTTTACCCGATGACCTCGATCCTGTCCGAGACTGCAGGCGCCCGCGATAAACGATACGTTTTTCAACGGCTTAATCGTATGGCCTGCATAGACGGGTGAAGACCGGATTTCGCTTCGCGCGCGCCCTCCAGGCGGCGCGGATGGAGTTTGGTTCGAACCTCGACACCCCGCGGCCGAGAGGCTTCGGGAGGGCAGGCTTAAGATGTCGTCTTGCCCTACGTGTCTGTCCGGTTTTGCCGGAATCAGGTGACGGGCGGGACGGCGGGTGCAACCCGGTGGTCCTGTCCAAGACGGGCAACGACCGCCAACCGGAGAGAGCTTGCTGTGGAAAGAGCGGCAAAAAAGGACGCGGTTGAGGCGCTGAACGGGGTCTTCAAGACCACCAGCGTTGCCATCGTCGCCCACTATTCCGGCCTCACCGTGGCCCAGATGCAGAAGCTGCGCTCGCAGATGCGGCAGGCTGGCGCATCGGTGAAGGTCTCGAAGAACCGTCTCGCCAAAATTGCTCTTGAAGGCACTGACGTCGCCGGCATCGGCCCCTTGCTGAAGGGACCGACCGTGATCGCCACTTCCAACGATCCGGTCGCGGCGCCGAAGGTTGCCATCGAATTCGCCAAGGCGAACGAACAGTTCGTCATCCTCGGCGGCTCGATGGGCAAAACCGTCCTGAATGTCGATGGCGTGAAGGCGCTTGCCTCGCTGCCGTCGCTCGACGAACTGCGCGCAAAGATCGTGGGTCTCCTCGTGGCGCCCGCGACCAAGATCGCCCAGCTCTCGAACGCTCCCGCGGCCAAGCTCGCGCGCGTCATTCAGGCTCATGCCTCAAAGGGCGAAGCGGCCTGACCCTTCGCAACACATCAACCTGGTTCGAACCAAACGTTTAAGGAAAAAGATCAATGGCTGACTTGCAGAAAATCGTCGACGACCTCTCGAGCCTCACCGTGCTCGAAGCGGCTGAACTGGCCAAGCTTCTCGAAGAGAAGTGGGGCGTGTCGGCTGCTGCCGCAGTTGCGGTTGCCGGCCCCGCCGCTGGCGGCGGTGCCGCAGCTCCGGCCGAAGAGAAGACCGAGTTCACGGTTGTCCTGGCTTCCGCCGGCGACAAGAAGATCGAGGTCATCAAGGAAGTCCGCGCCATCACGGGCCTGGGCCTGAAGGAAGCCAAGGACCTCGTCGAAGGCGCTCCGAAGCCGGTCAAGGAAGGCGTCAACAAGGAAGAAGCCGACAAGATCAAGGCCCAGCTCGAGAAGGCTGGCGCGAAGATCGACCTCAAGTAATTGCGTAAATCCGGGGCCGGGTACCCCGGATCGGTGCAAGAAACGTGCTCCGGGACCCCTCGGAGCACGGCGTACACAAAAAAGTGTGGGGATTCGTGGACTTAACCCTCGAATCTCCACGTTAGCCGCCCCATATGGGGTCGGCAGCAGGAAAACACGGCGCGGTGACGGGGGCGGCAGGGCTTCCGGCGCAAGCCGTTGGGAGACAGTCAGATTTCGGGCTTTTTGCAGTCCGCGAAATGAGAGGTTGTGACGGGCGGGTGCGGTAGTGCGCCCCGCGCGTCGTTTTGCGTTTTGACGGTTCGAAGAACGAAATCGGGACGAAAAGCCTGAAATCGGGATTTGGACACCAAGGGACGGTTCGAAAAATTCAACCCGGATGGCGGCGCGAGCCGCGTGTCCGGAAGGTTCGCCCTCACGGCGGGGGCGGCGCAGATGAGAGGCCACGATGGCGCAGCAGACATTCACCGGTCGCAAACGCGTTCGCAAGTTCTTCGGACACATCAAGGAAGTCGCAGAGATGCCGAACCTCATCGAGGTTCAGAAGGCGTCCTATGACCAGTTCCTGATGGTCGACGAACCCACCGGCGGCCGCCCGGACGAGGGCCTGCAGGCGGTGTTCCGCTCGGTGTTCCCGATCTCCGACTTCTCGGGCACCTCGATGCTGGAATTCGTCCGCTACGAATTCGAGCCGCCGAAATATGACGTCGACGAGTGCCGCCAGCGCGGCATGACCTTCGCGGCACCGCTCAAGGTGACGCTGCGCCTCATCGTGTTCGATATCGACGAGGAAACCGGCGCCAAGTCGGTGAAGGACATCAAGGAGCAGGACGTCTACATGGGCGATATCCCGCTCATGACGATGAACGGCACCTTCATCGTCAACGGCACCGAGCGCGTCATCGTCTCGCAGATGCACCGTTCGCCCGGCGTGTTCTTCGACCACGACAAGGGCAAGACCCATTCCTCGGGCAAGCTGCTGTTCGCCGCCCGCGTCATCCCGTATCGCGGCTCCTGGCTCGACATCGAGTTCGACGCCAAGGACATCGTGTTCGCGCGTATCGACCGCCGCCGCAAGATTCCGGTGACGTCGCTGATGTTCGCCCTCGGTCTCGACGGCGAGCAGATCCTTGCGACCTTCTACAAGAAGATCATCTACAAGCGCGCCAAGGAAGGCTGGCGCGTGCCGTTCTCGGCCGACCGCTTCCGCGGCTATTCGACCGTCAACGACCTGATCGACGCCGACACCGGCAAGGTCGTGCTCGAAGCCGGCAAGAAGCTCACGGTGCGCGCCGCGCGCCAGCTGCAGGAAAAGGGCCTGAAGGCACTGCGCCTGTCGGACGAGGAACTGGCGGGCAACTATCTCGCCGAAGATCTGGTCAACACCAAGACCGGCGAGATCTATGCCGAAGCCGGCGAAGAGATCACCGACAAGCTCCTCAAGGCACTCAACGAGCACGGCTACAAGGAACTGCCGATCCTCGACATCGACCACGTCAATGTCGGCGGCTACATCCGCAACACCTTGCATGCCGACAAGAACATGACGCGTGAAGACGCGCTGTTCGACATCTATCGCGTGATGCGTCCCGGCGAGCCGCCGACGCTCGACTCCGCGCAGACCATGTTCCAGTCGCTGTTCTTCGACGCCGAGCGCTACGACCTCTCCGCGGTCGGCCGCGTCAAGATGAACATGCGCCTCGAGCTCGATGCGCCCGACACCCACCGCACGCTGCGCAAGGAAGACATCCTCGCCGTCATCAAGACGCTAGTGGATTTGCGCGACGGCAAGGGCGAGATCGACGACATCGACCACCTCGGCAACCGCCGTGTGCGCTCGGTCGGCGAGCTCATGGAGAACCAGTACCGCATCGGTCTGCTGCGCATGGAGCGCGCGATCAAGGAGCGCATGTCATCGGTCGACATCGACACCGTCATGCCGCAGGACCTGATCAACGCAAAACCTGCCGCCGCTGCCGTGCGTGAATTCTTCGGCTCCTCGCAGCTGTCGCAGTTCATGGACCAGACCAATCCGCTCTCGGAGATCACCCACAAGCGTCGCCTGTCGGCGCTTGGCCCGGGCGGTCTGACCCGCGAGCGCGCCGGCTTCGAGGTGCGCGACGTGCATCCGACGCATTACGGCCGCATCTGCCCGATCGAGACGCCGGAAGGCCCGAACATCGGCCTGATCAACTCGCTGGCGACGTTCGCGCGCGTCAACAAGTACGGCTTCGTCGAGACGCCTTATCGCAAGGTCAAGGACGGCCGCGTCACCGACGAGGTCGTGTACCTCTCGGCGATGGAGGAGGGCCGTTATCGCGTGGCGCAGGCCAACGTGCCGCTCGACAACCGCGGCCGCTTCACCGAAGACCTCGTGGTCTGCCGTAACGCCGGCGAAGTGCTGCCGGTGACGCCGGACAAGGTCGACTACATGGACGTGTCGCCGAAGCAGCTGGTTTCGGTCGCCGCGGCGCTGATCCCGTTCCTGGAGAACGACGACGCCAACCGCGCGCTGATGGGCTCGAACATGCAGCGCCAGGCGGTGCCGCTGGTTCGCGCCGAGGCGCCGTTCGTCGGCACCGGCATGGAAGGCGTGGTCGCGCGTGACTCCGGTGCTGCGATCGCCGCCCGCCGTTCGGGCGTGATCGACCAGATCGACGCCACCCGCGTGGTTATTCGTGCGACGGAAGATCTCGATCCCACCAAGTCGGGCGTCGATATCTACCGCCTGATGAAGTACCAGCGCTCCAACCAGTCGACCTGCATCAATCAGCGTCCGCTGGTGAAGGTCGGCGACATCGTCAAGAAGGGCGACATCATCGCCGACGGTCCCTCGACCGATCTCGGCGAGCTCGCGCTCGGCCGCAACGTGCTGGTCGCGTTCATGCCGTGGAACGGCTACAACTTCGAAGACTCGATCCTGCTCTCCGAGCGGATCGTGAAGGACGACGTGTTTACGTCCATTCACATCGAAGAATTCGAAGTGATGGCCCGCGACACCAAGCTCGGCCCTGAGGAAATCACCCGCGACATTCCGAACGTTTCGGAAGAAGCGCTGAAGAACCTCGACGAAGCCGGCATCGTCTATATCGGCGCCGAAGTCCGCGCCGGCGACATCCTGGTCGGCAAGATCACGCCGAAGGGCGAAAGCCCGATGACGCCGGAAGAGAAGCTGTTGCGCGCCATCTTCGGCGAAAAGGCCTCCGACGTCCGCGATACCTCGCTGCGCGTGCCTCCGGGCGTGCAGGGCACCATCGTGGAAGTCCGCGTGTTCAACCGCCACGGCGTCGACAAGGACGAGCGTGCGCTGGCGATCGAGCGGGAAGAGATCGAGCGTCTGGCCAAGGACCGCGACGACGAGCAGGCGATTCTCGACCGCAACGTCTACAGCCGTCTGGCGGAGCTTTTGGAAAACCGCCAGGGCATCGCCGGCCCCAAGGGCTTCAAGAAGGACACCAAGATCACCCGTGCGGTGCTCGATGAGTATCCGAAGTCGCAGTGGTGGCTGTTTGCCTCGCCGAACGACAAGCTGATGGCCGAGATCGAGGCCATGCACAAGCAGTACGACGAGTCGAAGAAGGGCCTCGAACAGCGCTTCCTCGACAAGGTCGAGAAGCTGCAGCGCGGCGACGAACTTCCGCCCGGCGTGATGAAGATGGTCAAGGTCTTCGTCGCGGTGAAGCGCAAGATCCAGCCCGGCGACAAGATGGCCGGCCGCCACGGCAACAAGGGCGTGGTGTCGAAGATCGTGCCGATCGAGGACATGCCGTTCCTCGAGGACGGCACGCATGCCGACATCGTGCTCAATCCGCTGGGCGTGCCGTCGCGCATGAACGTCGGTCAGATCCTGGAAACCCATCTCGGTTGGGCCTGCGCCGGCCTCGGCAAGCGCATCGGCCAGACGGTGGACGCGTATCTGCATGGCGCCGCCAAGCAGGACACCAAGCCGCTGAAGGAGACCTTGAAGAAGATCTACGGCGACGACGAGACCATCAAGACGCTGAACGACAGCGAGCTGCTCGAACTCGGGCGTAACCTCAGCCATGGCGTGCCGATCGCCACTCCGGTGTTCGACGGCGCCAAGGAAGCCGACATCGAGGAGATGCTCAAGCTCGCCGGTCTCGACGCGTCCGGCCAATCGACCGTCTATGACGGCCGCACCGGCGATCCCTTCGATCGCAAGGTGACGGTGGGCTACATCTACATGCTGAAGCTCCACCATCTCGTCGACGACAAGATCCACGCCCGTTCGATCGGCCCGTACTCGCTCGTCACCCAGCAGCCGCTGGGCGGCAAGGCGCAGTTCGGCGGCCAGCGCTTCGGCGAAATGGAGGTCTGGGCACTCGAAGCCTACGGCGCCGCCTACACGCTGCAGGAAATGCTGACCGTGAAGTCGGACGACGTCGCGGGTCGTACCAAGGTGTACGAGGCGATCGTCCGCGGCGACGACACGTTCGAAGCGGGTATCCCGGAATCGTTCAACGTGCTGGTCAAGGAAATGCGCTCGCTCGGCCTCAACGTCGACCTGCACAATTCCAAGGTCGGCCCGGGCACGACGTCCGAGGCGGCCGAGTAAAGGATTTAACGCCCGGCTTCATCGCCGGGCTTTGCCGCTTCGCCCGGAAGGGCGGGGCGGCCGCGCGACAAAAGACTTTCTTATTTGCTGCCGGCCTTTGACCGGCACGCGAGGAGAAGACCATGAACCAAGAGATTATGAATCTTTTCAATCCGACGACGCCGGCTCAGGTCTTCGACCAGATCCGGATTTCGATCGCGTCCCCGGAGAAGATTCTGTCGTGGTCCTACGGCGAGATCAAAAAGCCGGAGACCATCAACTACCGCACCTTCAAGCCCGAGCGTGACGGCCTGTTCTGCGCCCGCATCTTCGGGCCGATCAAGGATTACGAGTGCCTGTGCGGCAAGTACAAGCGGATGAAGTACAAGGGCATCATCTGCGAAAAGTGCTCGGTCGAAGTCACGCTGTCGCGCGTCCGGCGCGAGCGCATGGGTCATATCGAGCTCGCAGCTCCCGTCGCGCACATCTGGTTCCTGAAGTCGCTGCCCTCGCGCATCGGCCTTCTGCTCGACATGACGCTGAAGGATCTCGAGCGCATCCTGTACTTCGAATACTACGTCGTGCTTGAGCCGGGCCTGACCGCGCTCAAGGACCGCCAGCTGCTGTCGGAAGACGAGTACCTCAAGGCGCAGGACGAGTACGGCCAGGACAGCTTCACCGCCATGATCGGCGCCGAGGCGATCCGCGAACTGCTCAAGGGTCTGGAGCTCGAGAAGCTCGAGGCGACGCTGCGCGCCGAGATGTCGGAGACCGACTCCGAGATCAAGCACAAGAAGCTCGCCAAGCGCCTGAAGATCGTCGAGGCGTTCCGCCATTCCGGCAACAAGCCGGAGTGGATGATCATGACCGTCATTCCGGTCATCCCGCCGGACCTGCGGCCGCTGGTGCCGCTCGATGGCGGCCGCTTTGCGACCTCTGATCTCAACGACCTCTACCGCCGCGTCATCAACCGCAACAACCGTTTGAAGCGGCTGATGGAGCTGCGCGCGCCCGACATCATCATCCGCAACGAAAAGCGCATGCTGCAGGAAGCCGTCGACGCGCTGTTCGACAACGGCCGCCGCGGCCGCGTCATCACCGGCGCCAACAAGCGGCCGCTGAAGTCGCTCGCCGACATGCTGAAGGGCAAGCAGGGCCGTTTCCGTCAGAACCTGCTCGGCAAGCGCGTCGACTATTCCGGCCGTTCGGTCATCGTGGTCGGCCCGGAGCTGAAGCTGCAGCAGTGCGGCCTGCCGAAGAAGATGGCGCTCGAGCTGTTCAAGCCGTTCATCTATTCGCGGCTTGACGCCAAGGGCCTGTCGACGACGGTCAAGCAGGCCAAGAAGCTGGTCGAGAAGGAGCGTCCCGAGGTCTGGGACATCCTGGACGAGGTGATCCGCGAGCATCCGGTGCTGCTCAACCGCGCGCCGACGCTGCATCGTCTCGGCATCCAGGCCTTCGAGCCCGTGCTGATCGAGGGCAAGGCGATCCAGCTGCACCCGCTGGTCTGCGCCGCCTTCAACGCCGACTTCGACGGCGACCAGATGGCCGTGCACGTCCCGCTGTCGCTGGAAGCGCAGCTGGAAGCGCGCGTCCTGATGATGTCGACCAACAACATCCTGCATCCGGCGAACGGCCAGCCGATCATCGTGCCGTCGCAGGACATCGTGCTCGGCCTCTACTACGTCTCGATCATGCGTGAAGGCCTGCCCGGCGAGGGCAAGATCTTCGGCGACATGGCCGAACTCGAGCACGCGCTGCACTCGAAGGTCATCCACCTCCACAGCAAGATCAAGTATCGCTGGGAAGGCGTGGACGAAGAGGGCAAGCCGGCCAAGCGTTGGATCGAAACCACCGCCGGCCGCGTCATGCTCGGCAATCTGCTGCCGAAGAACGCGAAGGTCCCGTACGAGGTCATCAACAAGCTGATGACCAAGCGCGAGATCTCGGGCGTCATCGACCAGGTCTACCGCCACTGCGGCCAGAAGGAGACGGTGATCTTCTGCGACCGCATCATGGCGCTCGGCTTCTACAACGCGTTCAAGGCCGGCATCTCGTTCGGCAAGGACGACATGGTCGTGCCGCACGGCAAGTGGAAGATCGTCGAGACCACCCGTACGCTGGCGAAGGATTTCGAGCAGCAGTACAATGACGGTCTCATCACCCATGGCGAGAAGTACAACAAGGTCGTCGACGCCTGGTCGAAGGCCACGGAAGAAATCGCCAAGGAGATGATGAAGGAGATTTCGTCGACCAAGAAGACGCCGAAGGGCGCGGACGCCGACATCAACTCGATCTACATGATGGCCCACTCCGGTGCGCGCGGTTCGCCCGCCCAGATGCGCCAGCTCGCCGGCATGCGCGGCCTGATGGCCAAGCCGTCGGGCGAGATCATCGAGACGCCGATCATCTCCAACTTCAAGGAAGGTCTGTCGGTTCTCGAATACTTCAACTCGACCCACGGCGCCCGCAAGGGCCTCGCGGACACCGCGTTGAAGACCGCGAACTCCGGCTACCTGACCCGCCGTCTGGTCGACGTCGCGCAGGACTGCATCATCACGCAGGACGACTGCGGCACCAAGCTCGGCATCAAGATGCGCGCCATCATCGATGCCGGCACGGTCGTGGCTTCGCTCGCCTCGCGCATCCTGGGCCGCACGGCCTGCGATGACGTGCGCGATCCCGCCTCGAACAAGGTGATCATCAAGCGCGGTACGCTGATGGAGGAGACGCATGTCGACGCGCTCCACCAGGCCGGCATCCAGGAAGTGAAGATCCGCTCGGCATTGACCTGCGAACTCGTCAACGGCATCTGCGGCAAGTGCTACGGCCGCGACCTGGCCCGCGGCACGCCGGTCAACCACGGCGAGGCGGTCGGCGTCATCGCGGCGCAGTCGATCGGCGAGCCCGGTACGCAGCTGACGATGCGCACGTTCCACATCGGCGGCGCGGCTCAGATCAACGAGCAGTCGTTCGTCGAGTCGAACTTCGAAGGCAAGGTGACGATCCGCAACAAGTCGATCGTCAAGAACTCGGAAGGCCAGTCGGTCGCCACGGTTCGCAACATGGTGGTTGCGATCGTCGACGCCGACGGTACCGAGCGCGCGACGCACCGTATCCAGTACGGTTCGAAGATGCTCGTCGACGAAGGCGACATGGTCAAGCGCGGCACCCGTATCGCCGAATGGGATCCGTTCACCCGTCCGGTGCTGACGGAGGCCGAGGGCACGATCGGCTTCGAGGATCTGGTCGAAGGCCAGTCGATCTCGGAGACGCTCGACGAGTCCACCGGTATCGCCAAGCGCGTGGTCATCGACTGGCGCTCGACGCGCGGTGGCGCGGACCTGCGTCCGGCGATCGTGATCAAGGGCAAGGACGGCAAGGTGCTGAAACTGGCGCGTGGCGGCGACGCCCGTTACATGCTGTCGGTCGACGCCATCCTCTCGGTCGACGTCAACGCCAAGGTCAAGCCGGGCGACATCCTCGCCCGTATCTCGACCGAAAGCGCCAAGACCCGCGACATCACCGGCGGTCTGCCGCGCGTGGCGGAACTGTTCGAGGCCCGCAAGCCGAAGGACGCGGCGATCATCGCCGAGATCTCCGGCACGATCCGCTTCGGCCGCGACTACAAGAACAAGCGCCGCATCTCGATCGAGCCTGCGGACAAGACCGAAGAGGCGCGCGAGTACCTGATCCCGAAGGGCAAGCACATCCACTTGCAGGACGGCGACGTCGTCGAAAAGGGCGACTTCATCGTCGAGGGCAATCCGGCACCGCACGACATCCTGGCGATCAAGGGCATCGAGGAACTCGCTGCCTACCTGGTCAACGAAATCCAGGAGGTCTACCGGCTGCAGGGCGTGCTAATCAACGACAAGCACATCGAAGTGATCGTGCGTCAGATGCTGCAGAAGGTCGAGATCACCGACCAGGGCGAGACCGACATGATCGCGGGCGAACAGGTCGACAAGATCGAGTTCGACCAGGTCAACGAGAAGGCCAAGGAAGAGGGCAAGAAGCCCGCCACGGGAACGCCGGTTCTGCTCGGCATCACCAAGGCGAGCCTGCAGACCCGTTCCTTCTTCTCGGCGGCCTCGTTCCAGGAGACCACGCGTGTCCTCACGGAAGCCGCGGTCAACGGCAAGGTCGATCCGCTCGAAGGCCTCAAGGAGAACGTCATTGTCGGCCGGCTGATCCCGGCGGGCACCGGCGCCTCGATGGCCAAGATCCGCGAAGTCGCCGTCAAGCGCGACAAGATGATCCTCGACGAGCGCGAGAAGCAGGCTGCGGCGATCGTGCCGAGCGCGCCGGAAGCCGAGCCGCTGGCGCTGCCGCCGGCGGAGTAAGCTCCCCGGTAAGTTACGGAAATATATGCTGCGAAAAGGCCGGCCTTGCGCCGGCCTTTTTGTTTTTCTTCATTGTTGCGGTGCAGGAACCCGCTTTGTTCATCTTTCTTTCAGGATGAAAAGCGCTTTTGCTAATATGGATTTACACCGCGCGCTTTCCTGGCAGGGGGGCGGCGGAAGCGGCGGAAAAAACGATGTTGGACCTCGCGATTGTCGGTGGCGGGCCGGGCGGGCTGATGAGCGCCTGGTATCTGAAGAAGAAGCTCGGCGATCTCTGCCGGGTCACCATCTACGAGGCGTCCGACCGCCTCGGCGGCAAGATCGTCACCCGCAAATTCGATTCCGCACCCGCCATGTACGAGGCGGGCGTTGCCGAAATCTACGATTACTCGATGACCGGCCCCGATCCGCTGCGTGAACTGATCCAGCATTTCGGTCTGCAGACCATTCCGATGGACGCCGAGCAGGTACAGCTCGACGGCGTCCTGCTCAACGACGTGCCGGGCATGCGCCGCAAGTTCGGCGAGAAGACCGCGGCAGCCATCGAGGCGTTCCGCGCCCGCTGCTCCGGCATGATGTCGCCGCTGGAATATTACGAAGGCGTCGGCGCGCATGACAACGAGCATCCCTGGGCCTGGAAGACCTGCGAGCAGGTGCTCGACGAGGAAGTTTCCGATCCGACCGCAAAACGCTTCTTCAAGGTGATGGCGCGCTCGGACATCGCGACCGAAGCGCACAACACCAACGGCCTCAACGCGCTGAAGAACTTCGTGATGGATGTCGACGGCTATATCGGCCTCTACTCCATCCAGAACGGCAATGAGCAGTTGATCGAGTGCCTGCGTTCCGAGGTGAATGCCGACATCCAGCTCAATCATCGCGTGCTCAAGGTCGGCAAGACCGATGCCGGCCGCTATCGTCTCAACATGATGAACGGCAAGGGGCCGGAGACGCGCGACTTCGATCTCGTGCTGATGTGCCTGCCGCATTCCTGGCTGTCGACCATGGGCTGGGAAGGCGAACAGCTGCGCGCCTCGATGGTCAAGCACATCTCCTATTTCGATCGGCCGGCGCATTACCTGCGCGTCTCCATCCTGTTCGACGAACCGTTCTGGGGCGAGAAGATCCCGGGCTCCTGGTTCATGTCGGAAGCCTTCGGCGGCTGCTGCGTCTACAACGAAGGCTCGCGCCACGACGTCGGCAAGCACGGCGTGCTGAACTGGCTGATCGCCGGCTCCGATGCGCTGGCGTTTGCCAATCTGTCCGATCAGGAACTGATCGACGCGGCGCTGAAATCGTTGCCGGCCGCGCTCGGCAATGCGCGCGAGCATTTCCTCGAAGGCAAGATCCATCGCTGGCTGTCGTCGGTGAACGCGCTGCCGGGCGGCCTGCCGGTGCGCAATGTCCTGACCAATCACCGGCCGGAGCCGAAGGATCATCCGGGCATCGTGGTGGTCGGCGACTATTTGTTCGACTCCACGCTCAACGGGCTGCTCGATTCCTCCGACGCTGCGACCGACCTCATCCTCACCGAGATGATGCGGCTGCGCCGCGCCCGCGCCCAGAACGAGAAGCCGCTGTCCGACAAGATCGACCGCGACTATTTCGACAATTACCGCGGCGTCGGCCCCTACAGCCAGGTGTGGAGCCAGTTCACCGACCCCGACTATCTGATGCAGTTGATCAAGATCGTCTGGGGCAGGGCGAAGGGCTACAAGCTGCTGGTCGCCGGCTCCGCCAGCGGCGAACTGGTCGGCGCGCTGCGCGAGCGCGGCATCGATGCCTGGGGCATCGAGAACAACCGCTACGCCCATGGCAAGACGCCGAAGGCGCTGAAGAAATACAACAAGCTCGGCTCCATCACCGACATGCCGTTCAAGGCCGGCTCGTTCGACTTCGTGTTCGAGACCAGCCTCTGTCACATTTCTGAAAAGCAAGTGGCGCGCGCGGTGCGCGAGTTCAACCGTGTGGTCAAGACCGGCGTGCTGTTCGCTTCCGTCACTTCGGACATGGCGCCGGCGCTGATCGATCGTTACGATCTGTTGCGCGGGGTGAAGAAGCTCGCCACCTGGTGGGAATGGTCGGAATTGTTCTTCGGCAGCGGCTTTGACCTCTCGACCCACCGCCGCGACTGCATGGATGCGGTATGGGCGGCGACGCTCGCGGCCAACAGGGGGCCGGGGCAGTGGTACGCCGACGCCGACAGTCTGCGTTATTCCTTCTTCGACAAGGTTGCTGACGACGACGAATAGTCGCGTTTGGCGGCTGTTCCAATTGCTTTGCCCAACGCTCCCCGATCGCTTAAGGTCGGGGCGGTAGCGATTTGCCGCTATCGCCTACGCGTTGCGGTCATGCCGGCCGTGCAGCATCGGTTGGATTCATGGCGCCCAAGCCTCCTTCACCGGACGACCCGACACACGCCCCGCCGGATGAATCCGAGCTGAAGAAGCTTGCCGCTGACCCGGATGCGCCGCCGCTTGCGACCGACGAGGCGGAGGAGGAAGAGGACGACGAAATCGAGCTCGATGACGATGAGGAGGACGAGGATCTCGTCGTCTTTACCGCGCGGGAAGCCGCGGGCGCGTTTGCCACTATCTACGGTTTTGTCCGGCCCTATTTCGGCAACTACAAGAAGCTGATCGGCTTCGTCAGCTTCGGCGTCATCGTCGAGACGCTGTTCAACGTCATCATGCCGCTGAGTCTGAAATTCCTGATCGACGACGCGCTCGGCGAGGAAGACTTCCAGGCCCTCTACAAGATCCTCGGCGTGCTGGCGGCGGCGGGCATCTTCACCTCGATCGTCGCGGTCTGGTACGAGCGCTGGGACGCGCGGCTCGCGGCGGGCCTGATCTCGGACGTGCGCACCCGCATCTTCGAGCACGTGCAGAATTTGCCGGCGTCTTATTTCGCCAAGACCAAGCGCGGCGAGATCCTGTCGCGCTTCTCGATCGACCTCACCGCGTTCGAAGGATCGGTCAAGAGTTTCGCCAACAGCGCCGCGCTGCCGTTCCTCGAACTGATCGCCGGCATCCTGCTGATGGTGTTCCTGAACTGGCAGCTTGCCGCCATCGCGCTGCTGGTATTCCCGATCACCCTGATCGGGCCGCGCATCCTTACCCCCAAGGCGGTGCAGGCCAATTACGAGCAGAAGCTCAACGAAGCGGCGCTGCTCGGCACCGTGCAGGAGACCGTCGCGGCGCAAGCGGTGGTGAAGGCGTTCAGCCTGCAGCGCCGGGTGTTCGGCTGGTTCTCGCTGCGCAACCAGGATGTCCGCAACAAGACGGCTTCCGCCGTGTTCCTGTCCACCATGGTGGAGCGCACCGTCACCATCTCGGTACTGCTGCTGCACCTCGTGGTGCTGGCGATCGGCGCGTATCTGGCCACCAAGGGCCAGATCACCGTCGGCACCTTCGTGACCTTCGAGAGCGCGTTCTGGGAGGTGTCCTACAACATCGCCCATCTCATGCACTTCATCCCGGTGTCGATACAGTCGGCGGCTGCGGTGCGCCATATCCAGGAACTGCTGGACGAGCCGACCCGCGGCGCCGACCGGGCCGGCGCGCCAGACCTGCCGCGCATCGAGCATGACATCGCCTTCGAGCGCGTCACCTTCCAGTATGAAGGCGCCACCACGCCGGTGCTGGACAACCTCACGCTCAAGCTCGACGCCGGCAAGAGGATCGCGATCGTCGGCCCGTCCGGCTCCGGCAAGAGCACGCTGCTCAATTTGATCCTGCGGCTCTACACGCCGGATGAGGGCAGGGTTGCCATCGACGGCGTCGATATCCGCCGCGTCACGCTGGAATCGCTGCGCGCGCGCATGGCGGTCGTGTTCCAGGAGAACATGCTGTTCAACATGACGATCCGCGAGAATATCCGCCTCGGCAAGGAAGGCGCGACCGACGAGGAAGTCGAGGAAGCTGCGCGGAAGGCGGAGATCCACAGCTACATCATGAGCCTGCCGGAAGGCTACGACACCCAGGTCGGCGAGCGCGGGGACACGCTGTCGGGCGGCCAGCGCCAGCGCATGGCAATTGCGCGCGCGCTGATCCGCAATCCCTCGATCCTGCTGCTGGATGAAGCAACCTCCGCGCTCGACCAGACCACGGAAGCCGCGATCAATCGCACGCTGCTGTCCGTCGCCGAGGGGCGCACCATGATCTGGTCGACCCACCGGCTGACTTCAGTCGTCGAGATGGACGAGATCATCGTGATCTCAGGCGGCCGGGCGATCGAGCGCGGCTCGCATGCGCAATTGCTGGCCAAGGGCGGCGTCTACCGCAAGCTCTGGGACGACCAGAGCCACGCCTCGCATCACGCGGGCCAGGCCGACGACAACAATGAAGACGATGATGACGACGACGATGAGGACGAGGAATAGATCGCGCTCAGGCGATCCGGCCCTTCGGGTAGCCTGACGGCGGAGGGTTCGTCGGCCCTTCCGAAAATTGCTTGCGGACCGAGCGCGAGATGCCGTCCGACAAGCGAACCGCAAAGCGCGCCCAGCGTTGCATGCGCCAGGACAATCCATCGTCGATCGAGAGCGAGCGCAAATGATAGGCCTTGTGCAGGCAGGCCTCTTCGCACGCGATCTTGTCGGGATCGGCATAGAAGCCGGCGATTTTGTCGGCGCCCATGCCGTCGCTGGCGAGCCATTGCGGGATGTAGCGGTTGCCGAGCAGTTGAATGTCGTTGAACACCTTGGTGGTGCCGGTGCCCGCCGCGGGACATGAGGTGGAGAAGGCATCGCCGGCGAGAACGACGCCGGGCTGCAGATAATTCTCGTTGATGCAGAGATCGGCGGGACGGACCTTGACCTGTCCGCTCACCCTGAACTCGCCGCCCATCAGGTGCTTGAGGCGGGGCATGATCTCGCACATCGCCGCTTCCGGCGCCTTGCGGAACGCCGGCAGCCAGGGATCGTCCATGTCGCGATACACCATCATGTTGGCGCGCATCGCGTTGCCGATCGGGAAGATCGAAAGATAGGCCAGGCGGGAGCTGGTGCGGCCGGGCCAATAGGTCAGCGCCGGAAATTCGAATGCAGGGCGGCCGACCGGCTCGACGTCGAAGCCGAACGTCACTGAATGGCAATGGCTGATCACCCGCCGCGTGATGCCAAGCATGTGACGCAGGCCGAGATTGAGGCCGGTCGCGAGCAGGATCAGCCGCGCCGAGATTTCCTCGTCGTTGGACAGTTTCAGCTTCTGGCGCTCGGCGCTGGTGGAGAGGCCAATGACCTTGGATTGGATGGTTTCGACGCCGGCCGGGATTTGCGCGCGCATCGTGTTGACCAGCGTGTCGTACATGATGCCGTGCTGGTCGCTCGGCTTCTTCGTGACGAGATAGCCGAAGCGCGCCTCCCAGACTTCGCCGTCGAGGGTCGTGGCGCGCAGGGTCGCATCAGCAAGGCCGGTCTTGCGCAGCAGCGTGAGCTGATTGCCGCCGATCTTCTCGCAGCGCAGTTCAGGCGGGTAGACGACGTGGGGATCGATCAGGACGGCCGGAATGCCGGCGCGGCCGAGCATCGCCGCCGCCGTTGAGCCGGCGAGGCCGCCACCGACGATGGCAACATCCGTGTAACGCATGGCTCACCCTGGTCCCCTGCGACATCTTTGCACCCGCAAACGCAAACAAAGCCTGAAAGGACGCGCAGAACCGCCGGCCGCTGCCGCGACTTAACCTAAAAACAAGGGCGCGCGACCATGATCGCCGCGGCGCGCTATGATCCAACCCCAATGATTACGGTAACGATTGATTCACCAAACCCCGGTCTCGGCCCGCAATGGGACGATCTGGCCGCGCGTGCGTCGTCGAACGTGTTCATGAATCCGGCCGCGCTCGAGGCGGTGCGCGAGACCGGCTTTGCCTCGCTGCGCGTGTTGTCGGCGTGGGACGGAGATGGAGCAGGGCGCAAGCTCGTCGGCGTCTGGGCGCTGCGCCTGTGCCGGGTTGCGCCGCTGTGGCCGGCCGTGATGGAAGCGCTGCCGTACGAATACGCGTTCCTGTCGAGCCCCGTCGTCGACCCCGTTTATGCGGATGACGTCATCGCCGCGTTCTTCGCCGCGATCGAGCAGGGCGCGCTGCCGAAGGTCGTCAATCTTCCGCAGTTCGATGCGGAGGGCCCCGTCTATTCCGCCATCCTCAAGGAGCTTGGCAAACGCGGCATCGAACCGCTTGTGGTGTCGCAGCTTTCGCGGCCCTACGTGACCCGCGAGTCCGGGGTGAAACGAACAGGGTCGACGCGCAAGAAGCTGCGGCAGGACTGGAACAGGCTTTCCGCGCTAGGCGCCGTGGAAGTCGTTAACGACCGCTCGCCGGACGGCGTGCAGGAAGCCTTCGAGGCGTTTCTCGTCCTTGAAAAAGCATCGTGGAAGGGCGCGCGCGGCACCGCGCTATTGTCCGATGCTGCGGACGCCGCCTTCGTGCGCAAGCTCGTGCATAACCTTGCGGCCAAACAGGCAGCGTCGGTGGCGCAGCTTCGCGTCAATGGCGAGGTGATCGCCGCGCAAGTGCTGATGTATGGCGGCGATACCGCCTACACCTGGAAGACCGCATTCGACGTCGCCTACAGCAAATTCTCGCCGGGTGCGCTGCTGGTCGACAAGATCACCGACGAACTGCTCGCCACCCCCACAATAAAGGCGATCAATTCCTGCGCGGCCGAATCGAGCTTCATGGGCCAGCTGTGGTCCGGGCGCCGGGCCATGGTCGATATGCTGGTCGATGTCGGGCCGGGCAGGTCGCTCGGCTTCCGAATCGAGGCCCTGTGGCTGACCGGCTATCAGCGCCTGCGCGAGCTGCGGGACCGCCTACGCCACGGACCGGCGATGCCGGTCAAGGCCCCGAAGGCGGCTTGACGCTACTATTTTACCTATTTTACGGGATCGTTCGCGCTGGCAGCTGCCGGCCGGGATCGCCGGGCAAGCTGATGTTCGGGAATCCGTATCTCGCTTGCTGTTTGTTGCTCTGCAGCACGTCTTGAAACAGGCCGCACCGAACCCCAGATTTTGCAGGCGCCAGAAGCTCTTCCACGGCTGTGTTTCGCCTTGACTTGACTATGTCGGGCTTATACAAGGCGCGCACTTAACGACAGGCGGTGAGCAACGCCAGCGTCGGAACGGAGCACCCAGAGCGGCTTTTTTGGCCGGGACGGGCACCAACCTCGACGAATGCCGCTCAAACGCTGTCGATCATAGCTAGGCAATGCCAGTGCGACTTCAGTTCTCCTGAGCAAGTTCTCTTGAGATCGATTTCGGATGCATGACCTCGGTGCCGGACTGAAGGGCGAACGCTCTGACGTCTTTATCCGCGGTCCTCTGTGGCGTCGAAGCGCTTTCCACTCAGGGAATGAGTGGTTGGCGTGTTTTCGTTTTGCGTGGGTGTATTCCGCGCGAGGCGGCCGGACGGGGCGGCTAGTCCCGAACAAGAATTTGCGCAGCCGGCTCGTCGGTTGCGCGCGAATAAGAGGGTGAAGGCTACATGCCGACGATCAACCAGCTGATCGCAAAGCCGCGCGAAGTGCAGAAGTCGCGCAAGAAGGTGCCGGCGCTGCAACAGTCGCCGCAGAAGCGCGGCGTTTGCACGCGCGTCTACACGACGACCCCGAAGAAGCCGAACTCGGCGCTCCGCAAGGTCGCCAAGGTGCGCCTGACCAACGGCTTCGAGGTGATCGGCTACATCCCGGGTGAAGGCCATAACCTTCAGGAGCACTCGGTGGTGATGATCCGCGGCGGCCGCGTCAAGGACTTGCCCGGCGTGCGCTACCACATCCTCCGCGGCGTGCTGGATACCCAGGGCGTCAAGAACCGTAAGCAGCGCCGTTCGAAGTACGGCGCCAAGCGTCCGAAATAAGCGGGAACAGAACAGATGTCTCGTCGCCATTCTGCTGAAAAGCGTGAAGTGCTTCCCGATCCGAAGTTCGGGAACATCATCATCACCAAGTTCATGAACTCGGTGATGTATGCCGGAAAGAAGTCCGTCGCCGAAAACATCGTGTACGGCGCGCTCGGCATGATCGAAGCCAAGACCAAGCAGAATCCGCTCGGCGTGTTCGAGCAGGCGCTCGAGAACGTGATGCCGACCATCGAGGTCCGCTCCCGTCGTGTCGGCGGCGCCACCTATCAGGTGCCGGTGGAAGTCCGCAGCGTGCGCCGTCAGGCGCTGGGCATCCGCTGGCTCATCTCTGCAGCGCGCGAGCGCAACGAAAAGACGATGACGGAGCGGCTCTCGGCCGAGCTGCTCGACGCGTCGAATAACCGGGGGAATGCGGTCAAGAAGCGCGAAGACGTGCACCGGATGGCGGAAGCCAACCGTGCCTTCTCGCACTATCGCTGGTAACGGCGACTCACGGAATCAAGGAACAGCCACATGCCCCGCCAACATGCCATCGAGGACTACCGTAACTTCGGTATCATGGCGCATATCGACGCCGGCAAGACCACGACCACCGAGCGCATCCTTTATTACACCGGCAAGAGCCACAAGATCGGCGAAGTGCACGAAGGTGCCGCGACGATGGACTGGATGGAGCAGGAGCAGGAGCGTGGCATCACGATCACCTCGGCTGCGACCACCGCGTTCTGGAACGGCAAGCGCCTGAACATCATCGACACCCCCGGCCACGTCGACTTCACCATCGAAGTCGAGCGTTCGCTTCGCGTGCTCGACGGCGCCGTGTGCGTGCTCGACTCCAACCAGGGCGTCGAGCCGCAGACCGAGACGGTCTGGCGCCAGGGCGACAAGTACAAGGTTCCGCGCATCGTCTTCGCCAACAAGATGGACAAGACCGGCGCCGACTTCTTCAAGTGCCTTGCCGACATCGTCGACCGCCTCGGCGCCAAGCCGATCGCGATCCAGCTTCCGATCGGTGCCGAGAACAACTTCAAGGGTCTCGTCGACCTCGTGAAGATGAAGGGCATCATCTGGAACGACGAATCGCTCGGCGCGAAGTTCGACTATGTCGACATCCCGGCCGACCTCGTCGACCAGGCCAAGGAATATCGCGAGAAGATGGTGGAAGCGGCCGTCGAGCTCGACGACGACGCGCTGGCTGCCTTCCTCGACGGCAACGAGCCCGATGAAGCGACGCTGAAGCGGCTGATCCGCAAGGCGGTGCTGACCGGCGCCTTCTATCCCGTGCTGTGCGGCTCGGCCTTCAAGAACAAGGGCGTGCAGCCGCTGCTCGACGCCGTCGTCGACTACCTGCCGTCGCCGATCGACGTGCCCGCGATCAAGGGCGTCGACGACAAGGGCAACGAAGTCCTCCGCAAGGCCGACGACAAGGAGCCGTTGGCTCTGCTCGCGTTCAAGATCATGGACGACCCGTATGTCGGCACCATCACCTTCTGCCGCATCTATTCCGGCGTGCTGGTGAGCGGCACTGGCGTCGTGAACTCGACCCGCGAGAAGAAAGAGCGGATCGGGCGCATGCTGCTGATGCATGCCAACAACCGCGAAGACATCAAGGAAGCCTATGCAGGCGACATCGTCGCGCTGGCGGGCCTCAAGGAAGCGCGCACCGGTGACACGCTGTGCGATCCGGACAACGAGGTCATCCTCGAAAAGATGGAATTCCCGGAGCCGGTGATCGAGATCGCGATCGAGCCGAAGACCAAGGCCGACCAGGAAAAGCTCGGCATTGCGCTTGCCAAGCTCGCCGCGGAGGATCCGTCCTTCCGCGTGTCGACCGATCACGAGTCCGGCCAGACCATCCTCAAGGGCATGGGCGAACTCCATCTTGACATCAAGGTCGACATCCTCAAGCGCACCTACAAGGTGGAAGCCAACATCGGCGCGCCGCAGGTGGCGTTCCGTGAGCGCATCACCAGGAAGGTCGAGAACTCCTACACCCACAAGAAGCAGACCGGCGGTACCGGTCAGTTCGCGGCCGTCACCCTGGTCGTCGAGCCGAACGAGCCCGGCAAGGGCTACGAGTTCGAGTCGAAGATCATCGGCGGCGCGGTGCCGAAGGAATACATCCCCGGCGTCGAAAAGGGCATCGAGAGCGTGCTGACCTCGGGCGTGGTCGCCGGCTTCCCGATCGTGGACGTCAAGGTCCAGCTGATCGACGGCAAGTACCACGACGTCGACTCGTCGGCGCTGGCCTTCGAAATCGCGACGCGCGCCTGCTTCCGCGAAGCGCTGCAGAAGGGCAAGTCGGTCCTGCTCGAGCCGATCATGAAGGTCGAGGTCGTGACCCCGGAAGACTACACCGGCTCGGTCATCGGCGATCTCAACTCGCGGCGCGGCCAGATCCAGGGCCAGGACATGCGCGGCAACGCCAACGTCATCAACGCGATGGTGCCGCTCATGAACATGTTCGGCTACGTCAATAACCTGCGCTCGATGAGCCAGGGACGCGCCACCTTCACGATGCAGTTCGACCACTACGCAGAAGCCCCCGCCAACGTGTCGGCGGAAGTCCAGAAGAAATTTGCTTGATTGTCGTTGATACCAGTCAACGACTGAACGGAGAGTCAAATGGCCAAGGCAAAGTTTGAACGTAACAAACCCCACTGCAACATCGGCACCATCGGTCACGTCGACCATGGCAAGACGTCGCTGACGGCGGCGATCACCAAGATCCTGGCCGAGACCGGCGGTGCGACGTTCACGGCATACGACCAGATCGACAAGGCGCCGGAAGAGAAGGCGCGCGGCATCACGATCTCGACCGCTCACGTCGAGTACGAGACCAAGAACCGCCACTACGCCCACGTCGACTGCCCCGGCCACGCCGACTACGTGAAGAACATGATCACCGGCGCCGCCCAGATGGACGGCGCGATCCTGGTCGTGTCGGCTGCTGACGGCCCGATGCCGCAGACCCGCGAGCACATCCTGCTCGCCCGCCAGGTCGGCGTTCCCGCGCTGGTCGTGTTCCTCAACAAGTGCGACATGGTCGACGATCCGGAACTGCTCGAGCTCGTCGAGCTCGAAGTCCGCGAACTGCTCTCCAAGTACGAATTCCCGGGCGACAAGATCCCGATCATCAAGGGCTCGGCGCTCGCCGCTCTCGAAGATTCCGACAAGAAGCTCGGCCATGACGCCATCCTCGAGCTGATGAAGAATGTCGACGAATACATTCCGCAGCCCGAGCGTCCGATCGACCAGCCCTTCCTGATGCCGGTCGAAGACGTGTTCTCGATCTCCGGCCGCGGCACCGTCGTGACCGGCCGTGTCGAGCGCGGCATCATCAAGGTCGGCGAGGAAATCGAGATCGTCGGTCTGCGTCCGACCCAGAAGACCACCGTCACCGGCGTCGAAATGTTCCGCAAGCTGCTCGATCAGGGCCAGGCCGGCGACAACATCGGTGCGCTGCTCCGCGGCACCAAGCGCGAGGAAGTCGAGCGTGGCCAGGTGCTGTGCAAGCCCGGTTCGGTCAAGCCGCACACCAAGTTCAAGGCTGAGGCTTACATCCTCACCAAGGAAGAGGGCGGCCGTCACACGCCGTTCTTCACCAACTACCGTCCGCAGTTCTACTTCCGCACCACCGACGTGACCGGTGTCGTGCATCTGCCGGAAGGCACCGAGATGGTGATGCCGGGCGACAACATCGCCATGGAAGTTCATCTGATCGTGCCGATCGCGATGGAAGAAAAGCTGCGCTTCGCGATCCGCGAAGGCGGTCGCACCGTCGGCGCCGGCGTCGTCGCCTCCATCATCGAGTAACGGTGGAATAGGGAAGCAGCGGGTGGCATCACCACCCGCTGTTCTCCACTCGCTATTCGCAAATAAGCGACGAAGAAAGAGATACGGCAATGAACGGCCAGAATATCCGCATCCGTCTCAAGGCGTTCGACCATCGAATTCTCGATACGTCGACCCGCGAGATCGTGAACACGGCGAAACGTACCGGTGCACAGGTGCGCGGACCCATTCCGCTGCCGACCCGTATCGAGAAGTTCACCGTCAACCGTTCGCCGCACGTTGACAAGAAGAGCCGCGAGCAATTCGAGATGCGCACCCACAAGCGCCTCCTCGACATTGTCGACCCGACCCCGCAGACCGTCGATGCTTTGATGAAGCTCGACCTGGCCGCCGGTGTCGACGTCGAGATCAAGCTCTAAGTTTTTGGATCAAGTTCGCTTTTCGCGGACAGAAGGACAGGAAGCACGACGATGCGCTCCGGAGTGATCGCACAGAAGGTCGGGATGACGCGGGTCTTTACGGAGACCGGCGAGCATATCCCTGTGACCGTGCTGAAGCTGGGTAACTGCCAGGTGCTGGGACATCGCACGACCGAGAAGAACGGTTACGTTGCGCTGCAGCTCGGCTCCGGCTCCCGCAAGACCGTCTACATGCCGAAGGCCGAGCGCGGCCAGTTCGCCGCGTCCAAGGTCGAGCCCAAGCGCAAGCTCGCGGAATTCCGCGTCTCGCAGGAAGGCCTGATCCCGGTCGGCGCCGAAATCCAGGCCGATCATTTCGTGCCCGGCCAGTTCGTCGACGTCACCGGCACTTCGGTCGGCAAGGGCTTTGCCGGCGGCATGAAGCGCTGGAACTTCGGCGGTCTGCGCGCCACCCACGGCGTGTCGGTGTCGCACCGCTCGATCGGTTCGACCGGTGGCCGTCAGGACCCCGGCAAGACCTTCAAGAACAAGAAGATGCCCGGTCACATGGGCGTCGATCGCATCACCACGCTGAACCTGCGCGTGGTCTCGACCGATGTCGAGCGCGGCCTGATCCTCGTCGAAGGCGCCGTTCCCGGCTCCAAGGGCGGCTGGATCCGCGTGCGCGACGCCGTCAAGAAGCCGCTGCCGAAGGAAGCGCCGAAGCCCGGCAAGTTCAAGGTCGCGGGCGAGGCTGCGGAAGCGCCGGCCGAGAAGGAGGGCGCGTGAGATGGAACTGAAAGTCACAACGCTTGAGGGCAAGGACGCCGGCTCCGTGCAGCTGTCCGACGCCATCTTCGGTCTCGAGCCGCGCGCCGACATCATTCAGCGCTGCGTGCAGTGGCAGCTCAACAAGCGCCAGGCCGGCACGCACAAGACGCAAGGCCGCGCCGACGTCTGGCGCACCGGCAAGAAGATGTACAAGCAGAAGGGCACCGGCGGCGCCCGTCACGGTTCGGCACGCGTGCCGCAGTTCCGCGGCGGCGGACGTGCGTTCGGCCCGGTGGTGCGTTCGCACGAAACCGGCCTGCCGAAGAAGGTCCGTGCGCTGGCGCTCAAGCATGCGCTGTCCGCCAAGGCCAAGGACGGCGGGCTCGTCGTGATCGACAGCGCCCAGCTCAAGGAAGCCAAGACCAAGGCCCTGATCGGCAACTTCTCGGGTCTCGGGCTCACCAACGCGCTGATCATCGACGGCGCCGAGCTCAATGCCGGTTTCGCGACCGCTGCGCGCAACATTCCGAATATCGACGTGCTGCCGATCCAGGGCATCAACGTCTACGACATTCTTCGCCGTCAGAAGCTCGTGCTGACCAAGGCGGCGGTCGATGCGCTGGAGGCGCGCTTCAAATGAAGAACATCGATCCGCGCCATTACGACGTCATCGTGTCTCCCGTGATCACGGAAAAGGCGACGCTGGCTTCCGAGCACAACAAGGTTCTGTTCAAGGTGGCGGCCAAGGCCACCAAGCCGCAGATCAAGGAAGCCGTCGAGAAGCTGTTCGACGTCAAGGTCAAGAGCGTGAACACGCTGGTCCGCAAGGGCAAGAACAAGATGTTCCGCGGCAATTTCGGTTCGCAGTCGGATGTGAAGCGGGCGATCGTGACCCTCGAAGAGGGCCACCGCATCGACGTCACCACCGGTCTATAAGGCGTAACGGCAATGGCACTTAAGACATTCAATCCCACGACGCCCGGCCAGCGCCAGCTGGTGATGGTCGATCGTTCGGCGCTCTACAAGGGCAAGCCGGTAAAGGCGCTGACCGAGGGCAAGAACTCGACCGGCGGCCGCAACAACAACGGACGCATCACGGTGCGCTTCCGCGGCGGCGGCCACAAGAAGGCCTACCGCGTGGTGGACTTCAAGCGCGACAAGGTCGACGTTGCCGCCACCGTCGAGCGCCTCGAGTACGATCCGAACCGCACCGCGTTCATCGCGCTGGTGAAGTATGCCGACGGCGAGCAGGCCTATATCCTGGCGCCGCAGCGTCTGGCCGTGGGCGACAGCGTGATCGCCGGCAGCCACGTCGACGTGAAGCCGGGCAACGTCATGCCGCTCGGCAACATGCCGGTCGGCACCATCGTGCACAACATCGAGCTGAAGCTCGGCAAGGGCGGCCAGCTGGCGCGCTCCGCCGGCACCTACGCCCAGCTCGTCGGCCGCGACCAGGACTACGTCATCATCCGCCTGAACTCGGGTGAACAGCGTCTCGTGCACGGCCGTTGCCGCGGCACCATCGGCGCGGTGTCGAACCCCGATCACATGAACATCTCGATCGGCAAGGCCGGCCGTACCCGCTGGATGGGCTGGCGTCCGCATAACCGCGGCGTCGTCATGAACCCGATCGACCATCCGCACGGCGGCGGCGAAGGCCGCACCTCGGGCGGCCGTCACCCGGTCACTCCGTGGGGCAAGCCGACCAAGGGCAAGAAGACCCGGTCCAACAAGTCGACCGACAAATTCATTCTCCTAAGCCGCCACAAGCGGAAGAAGTAAGGAACACCGGACATGGTTCGTTCAGTCTGGAAAGGCCCGTTCGTCGAAGCTTCGCTGCTGAAGAAGGCAGACGCGGCGCGCGCATCCGGCCGTCACGACGTGATCAAGATCTGGAGCCGCCGCTCGACCATCCTGCCGCAGTTCGTCGGCCTGGTGTTCGGCGTCTACAACGGCCAGAAGCACGTGCCGGTGTCGATCAACGAGGAAATGGTCGGTCACAAGTTCGGCGAGTTCTCGCCGACCCGGACCTTCCACGGCCATTCGGGCGACAAGAAAGCCAAGAAGGCTTGAGGATTAGACGATGAGCAAACCAAAGCGCGAACGGAGCCTCGCCGATAACGAGGCCAAGGCAGTCGCCAGGATGCTGCGGGTTTCCCCGCAGAAGCTCAATCTTGTCGCGCAGCTGATCCGCGGCCGCAAGGCTTCGGCAGCGCTCGCCGACCTGCAGTTCTCGCGCAAGCGGATCGCGGGCGACGTCAAGAAGTGCCTGGAGTCGGCGATTGCCAACGCCGAGAACAACCATGACCTCGATGTCGACGATCTCGTCGTTGCCGAGGCCCATGTCGGCAACGGCATCGTGATGAAGCGTTTCGCCCCGCGCGGCCGTGGCCGTTCGGGCCGTGTCTACAAACCGTTCTCGCACCTGACCATCGTGGTTCGTCAGGTCGAGGCCGAGGCTGGCGCTTAAGGGCGCAGGAGAAAACGATGGGTCAAAAGATCAATCCGATCGGGCTGCGTCTCGGCATCAACCGGACTTGGGATTCCCGCTGGTTTGCCGGCAAGGCCGAATACGGCAAGCTGCTGCACGAGGACGTCAAGATCCGCGAGATCCTGCACAAGGAGCTCAAGCAGGCGGCCGTGGCGCGCATCGTGATCGAGCGTCCGCACAAGAAGTGCCGCGTCACCATCCACTCGGCTCGTCCGGGCGTGGTGATCGGCAAGAAGGGCGCCGACATCGACAAGCTGCGCAAGAAGGTCGCCGAGATCACAGATTCCGACGTCGTCATCAACATCGTCGAAATCCGCAAGCCTGAACTCGACGCCACGCTGGTTGCCGAATCGATCGCCCAGCAGCTCGAGCGCCGCGTTGCGTTCCGCCGCGCCATGAAGCGCGCCGTGCAGTCGGCGATGCGTCTCGGCGCCGAGGGCATCCGCATCAACTGCTCGGGCCGTCTCGGCGGCGCCGAAATCGCCCGCATGGAATGGTACCGCGAAGGCCGCGTGCCGCTGCACACGCTGCGCGCCGACGTCGACTACGGCGTTGCCACCGCGTTCACGACCTTCGGCACCTGCGGCGTCAAGGTCTGGATCTTCAAGGGCGAGATCCTCGAGCACGATCCGATGGCCCAGGACAAGAAGATGGCCGAAGGCGAGACCGGCGGAAGCTCGCGTCCGCGCCGTGACGCGGCCTGAACCGAACAGAGAAGTTGAGGGCGTAAAGCCATGATGCAACCAAAGAAAACGAAGTTCCGGAAGGCGCATAAGGGCCGTATCCACGGCACCGCGACTTCAGGCGCAACGTTGGCGTTCGGCCAGTACGGGCTGAAGGCGATGGAGCCCGATCGCGTCACCGCGCGTCAGATCGAGGCCGCCCGCCGTGCGCTGACCCGCCACATGAAGCGCGCCGGCCGCGTCTGGATCCGCGTGTTCCCCGACGTGCCCGTTTCGAAGAAGCCCGCCGAAGTGCGAATGGGCTCGGGCAAGGGTACCCCGGAATACTGGGTGGCCCGCGTCAAGCCCGGCCGCGTGATGTTCGAGATCGACGGCGTGACCGAGCAGACCGCCAAGGAATCGCTGGCGCTGGCCGCCGCCAAGCTGCCGATCAAGACGCGCTTCGTCGCGCGTATCGCGGAGTAACCGACATGGCCGAGATGAAAATGGAAGACATCCGCGCGATGAGCGACGACCAGAGGGCGGACGCCATCCTCAATCTGAAGAAGGAGCGCTTCAATCTGCGTTTCCAGCGCGCCACCGGCCAGTTGGAGAACACCACGCGGATGAAGGAAGCCCGCCGCGACATCGCCCGTATCAAGACCGTGGCCGCGCAAGTGCGCGCCAAGAAGAAGTAAGAGGCCGCTATGCCGAAACGTCAGCTGCAGGGTGTGGTCGTCAGCGACAAGCAAGCCAAGACGGTGGTGGTGCGCGTCGATCGCCGCTTCACCCATCCGATCTACAAGAAGACGATCCGCCGCTCCAAGAACTACCATGCGCACGACGAGAACAATCAGTTCAAGCCGGGCGACACGGTGTGGATCGAGGAGAGCAAGCCGATCTCGAAGTTGAAGCGCTGGACGGTGGTCCGGGGCGAACAGAAGAAGAGCGCCTGACACAGTCCGGCACTGCCGGACCGGTCAGGGATAATTTTGAGCGCAGTTGAAGCGCAGAGAGAGGACGAGGTGCATCAATGATTCAGATGCAGACCAACCTCGACGTGGCCGATAATTCAGGCGCACGCCGTGTCATGTGTATCAAGGTGCTGGGTGGCTCCAAGCGCCGCTATGCCACCATTGGCGACGTCATCGTCGTGTCGATCAAGGAAGCGATTCCGCGCGGCAAGGTGAAGAAGGGCGACGTGATGAAGGCCGTGGTGGTGCGGGTCCGCAAGGACATCCGCCGTCCCGACGGTTCGGTCATCCGTTTCGACCGCAACGCCGCCGTGCTGATCAACAACCAGTCCGAGCCGGTCGGCACCCGTATCTTCGGGCCCGTGCCGCGCGAGCTGCGCGCCAAGAATCACATGAAGATCATCTCGCTCGCGCCGGAGGTGCTGTGATGGCTGCCAAGATCCGCAAGGGCGACAAGGTGATCGTGCTGACCGGCCGCGACAAGGGCCGGACCGGCGAGGTGTTCGAGGTGCGTCCCGACGACGGCACTGCGCTGGTGCGCGGCGTCAACATGGTGAAGCGCCACCAGAAGCAGAGCCAGAACCAGGAAGGCGGCATCATCTCCAAGGAGTCGCCGATCCAGTTGTCCAACATCGCCTATCTCGGCAAGGACGGGAAACCGACCCGGGTGGGCTTCAAGATTCAGGCCGATGGCAAGAAGGTTCGCATTGCCAAGAGCTCGGGAGCAGAGATCGATGGCTGAGACCGCATACATCCCGCGCCTCCGCACGGAATATGACAAGAGCATCCGCGCCAAGCTGACCGAAAAGTTCGGCTATGAGAACGTGATGCAGGTGCCGCGCCTGGACAAGGTCGTGCTCAACATGGGCGTCGGCGATTCCGTCAACGACCGCAAGAAGGCCGAGACCGCGGCAGGCGAGCTGACGCAGATCGCCGGCCAGAAGGCGATCGTGACCTATTCGCGCATCGCCATTGCGACCTTCAAGCTGCGTGAGAACCAGCCGATCGGCTGCAAGGTCACGCTGCGCAAGACCAAGATGTACGAGTTCATCGACCGCCTGGTGACCGTGGCGCTGCCCCGCGTCCGCGACTTCCGCGGCCTGAACCCGAAGAGCTTTGACGGCCGCGGCAACTACTCGCTCGGCATCAAGGAGCACATCATTTTCCCCGAGATCGACTTCGACAAGGTCTCGGAAGCCCGCGGCATGGACATCACGGTCTGCACGACTGCGAAGACCGACGACGAAGCCCGTGCCTTGCTGACCCTTTTCAACTTCCCGTTCCGGCAGTGAGCGGCCGACAAAGCCCCTCAAACGCGGATACCCAGGAGCCCTAGATGGCAAAGAAGAGTTCGATCGAGAAGAACAACCGCCGCAAGCGGATGACCAAGAACGCCGCTGCTGCGCGCGCCAAGCTGAAGGCGATCATCGCCGACAAGAAGAAGCCGATGGAGGAGCGGTTCGCCGCCACCCTGAAGCTGGCGCAGATGCCGCGCAATTCGTCGGCGACCCGGATTCGCAACCGCTGCGAATTGTCGGGCCGTCCGCGCTCGAACTATCGCAAGAACAAGCTCAGCCGCATCGCGCTGCGTGAACTCGGCTCCAAGGGCCTGGTTCCCGGGCTGGTCAAGTCGAGCTGGTAAGGGAGGATCGTAAGATGTCGACGCACGATCCGATCAGCGATCTGATCACCCGCATCCGCAACGCGCAGATGCGTTCCAAGTCCAAGGTCACGAGCCCGGGCTCCAAGATGCGCGCCAACGTGCTCGAGGTGCTGAAATCGGAAGGCTACATCCGCGGCTATGCCAGCGTGGAGCATTCTTCCGGCCGCAGCGAGCTCGAGATCGAGCTGAAGTATTTCGACGGCGAGCCTGTCATCCGCGAGATCGAGCGGGTGTCGAAGCCCGGCCGCCGCGTTTACGCCTCGGTGAAGAATCTGCCGCGCGTCAACAACGGCCTCGGCATTTCGGTGTTGTCGACGCCGAAGGGAATCATGGCTGACCACGCCGCGCGCGACGCGAACGTGGGCGGCGAAATTCTCTTCACGGTGTTCTGAGAAGGGATTGAGCAATGTCACGTGTTGGCAAACGGCCTGTGACGGTCCCGTCCGGTGTGACGGCGACGGTCGACGGGCAGACGGTGAAGATGAAGGGCCCGAAGGGCACGCTTTCCTTCGTCGCGCATGACGACGTCGAGGTGAAGTTCGAGAACGGGCAGGTGAAGTTCAACCCCAAGGTTGACACCAACCGCGCTCGCGCGATGTACGGCACCGCGCGCGCGCAGGTGCAGAACTTGGTCGAGGGCGTCACCAAGGGCTTCGAGAAGAAGCTCGAGATCACCGGCGTCGGCTACCGCGCCGCGATGCAGGGCAAGAACCTGCAGCTCGCGCTCGGCTACAGCCACGACGTGGTCTATCCGATCCCGGAAGGCATCACGGTCACCGTGCCGAAGCCGACCGAGATCACCATCGTGGGCAGCGACCCGCAGCGCGTCGGCCAGGTGGCGGCGGAAATCCGCAGCTACCGTCCGCCGGAGCCCTACAAGGGCAAGGGCGTGAAGTACGCTGGCGAATTCATCTTCCGCAAGGAAGGCAAGAAGAAGTAACGGAGCCGGACATGTCGCGATTGAATGTTACGAATGCCCGGCGCAAGAAGCGCGTGCGCCTTTCGCTGCGCCGCTCGGCCAATGGCCGTCCGCGCCTGAGCGTGTTCCGCTCGTCGAAGCACATCTACGCCCAGGTCATCGACGATCTGAAGGGCGAGACGGTGGCTTCCGCCTCGTCGCTGGAGAAGACCCTGCGCGACGCCGGCAAGACCGGTGCGAACATCGACGCGGCCAAGGCGGTCGGCAAACTGCTTGCCGAGCGCGCCGTGCAGAAGGGCGTCAAGGAAGTCGTGTTCGACCGCGGCGGTTATCTGTTTCACGGGCGCGTCAAGGCGCTCGCGGATGCCGCGCGCGAGAGCGGGCTCAGCTTCTAACGAGATTTGAAACTTTAAAGAGGACAGGGGCTCTAGCCCCCAGAGATTGGAAAACACCATGGCAGGTGAACGCGAACGCGGCGGACGCGAACGGAGCAGGGAGCGCGAGGAGCGCGACAGCGAGTTCGTCGACAAGCTCGTCCACATCAATCGCGTGGCGAAGGTCGTCAAGGGCGGCAAGCGCTTCGGCTTCGCAGCGCTGGTCGTGATCGGCGACCAGAAGGGCCGCGCGGGCTTCGGTCACGGCAAGGCGCGCGAAGTGCCGGAAGCGATCCGCAAGGCGACCGAGTCGGCCAAGCGCAACCTGACGCGCGTTGCCCTGCGCGAGGGCCGCACGCTGCATCACGACATCTTCGGTCGTCACGGCGCCGGCCGCGTCTATCTGCGTGCCGCTCCCGCCGGTACCGGCATCATCGCCGGCGGCCCGATGCGCGCGGTGTTCGAGACGCTCGGCGTGCAGGACGTGGTCGCCAAGTCGATCGGTTCGTCGAACCCCTACAACATGGTTCGCGCCACGTTCAATGCGCTGAAGCACCAGGATAGCCCGCGCTCGGTTGCGGCGCGCCGCAACATCAAGGTTTCCACCCTGCAGTCGCGCCGCGTCGGCGGCGATGCCGAAGCAGCGGCGGACTAAAGGATCGATCGGAGTTTAAGTCATGGCCAAGGCCGCAAAGACGATCAAGGTCGAGCAGACCGGCAGCGCAATCCGCCGCCATCACTCGCAGCTTGCGACCCTGATCGGTCTCAAGCTCAACAAGATCGGCCGCACCTCCGAACTGCCGGACACCCCGGAAGTTCGCGGCATGATCGCCAAGGTTCACCATCTCGTCCGCATCGTCGGCGAGAAGTAATTACAGAGAGCATGATCCCGAAAAGTGGGGACCGGTTTTCGGTCAAGATCATGCTCAAGGAATAAGGAGCGTTCGATGAAGCTCAGCGATATCGCCGACAACGCCGGCTCGCGCAAAAAGCGCATGCGCGTCGGCCGCGGCATCGGTTCCGGCAAGGGCAAGCAGGCAGGCCGCGGCGGCAAGGGCCAGACCGCGCGTTCGGGCGTGCGCATCAAGGGTTTCGAAGGCGGCCAGATGCCGATGCATCGCCGTCTGCCCAAGCGCGGCTTCAACAACATCTTCCGTGTCGAGTTCGCCGAGATCAACCTCGACCGGATCCAGCAGGCGGTCGACTCCAAGCTGATCGACGTCAAGGAAACCGTGAACGCGGAATCGCTGGTCAAGTCGGGCGTCGTTCGCCGCGCCAAGGGTGGCATCCGGCTGCTCGGCCGGGGCGAGCTCAAGGCCAAGCTCAACATCGAGGTGCATGGCGCCTCCAAGTCCGCCATCGCGGCGGTTGAGAAGGCGGGCGGATCGGTCAAGATCCTGGCGCCGGCCACCGAAGACGAAGGCAAGGCGGCGTAACATCTGCGTCATTGCCCGCAGCCAGCGGGCAATTTGCTCTTGGGAATAATGGACTTATCGACGCCGGATACCAGATAATGTCCGGTGGCTGCTGAGGTCCCGGTCCGGAGCAGCCGCAGCAGGGGGCGCGGGAGAAAGCCAAAGACATGGTCTCAGCAGCAGAACAACTTGCGGCAAACATCAATTTTGGCGCGCTCGCCAAGGCCGATGAACTGAAGAAGCGCATCTGGTTCACCCTGGGTGCGCTGCTTGTTTATCGGCTCGGCACCTACATCCCGCTGCCCGGCATCGATCCCAACATCTGGGAGCAGGTGTTCCGTTCGCAGGCCGGCGGCATTCTCGGCATGTTCAACATGTTCGCCGGCGGCGGCATCCACCGCATGGCGATCTTTGCGCTGAACATCATGCCGTACATCTCGGCATCGATCATCATCCAGCTCTTGACCACCGTCTCGCCGCAGCTCGAAGCGCTGAAGAAGGAAGGCGAGGCGGGCCGCAAGACGCTGAACCAGTACACGCGCTATCTCACGGTGATCCTCGCCGCGTTCCAGTCCTACGGCATCGCGGTCGGCCTTGAAGGCGCGGGCAACGTGGTGAGCGACCCCGGCCTGTTCTTCCGCCTGTCCACCACGATCACGCTGACCGGCGGCACCATGTTCCTGATGTGGCTGGGCGAGCAGATTACTTCGCGCGGCATCGGCAATGGCATCTCGCTGATCATCCTCTCCGGCATCGTCGCCGAGCTGCCTTCGGCGCTGGCCAGCATGCTCGAACTCGGCCGCCAGGGCGCGCTGTCGACCGGCCTGATCCTGATCGTGATCGTGATGGCGGTCGCCGTGATCGCCTTCATCGTGTTCATGGAGCGCGCGCAGCGCCGGCTCCTGATTCAGTATCCGAAGCGTCAGGTCGGCAACAAGATGTTCGAGGGCCAGTCCTCGCATCTGCCGCTCAAGCTCAATACCTCAGGCGTCATTCCGCCGATCTTCGCCTCGTCGCTGCTGTTACTGCCGACCACGGTCGCCAACTTCAACGCCGGCAAGGGGCCGGAATGGATGCAGTGGCTGACCACGCAGCTCAGCCACGGCCGGCCGCTGTTCCTGTTCCTGTATCTGGCGCTGATCGTGTTCTTCGCCTTCTTCTACACCGCGATCGTGTTCAACCCGACCGAGACCGCGGACAATCTGAAGAAGCATGGCGGCTTCATCCCGGGCATCCGTCCGGGCGAGCGTACCGCGGAGTATATCGACTACGTGCTGTCGCGCATCACGGTGCTGGGCGCGATTTATCTGGCGATCGTCTGCCTGATCCCGGAAATCCTGATCTCTTATGCCTCGGTGCCGTTCTACTTCGGCGGCACATCGCTCCTGATCGTGGTCAGCGTGACCATGGATACGGTGGCGCAGGTGCAAGGCTATCTGCTGGCCCACCAGTATGAAGGCCTGATCCGCAAGTCGAAACTGCGCGGGCGCCGTCGATAATGAACGAGCTGGCGCGCCGTATCGCCATCACGATCGGCGCGCTGCTCGTTTTCAGGTTAGGCAGCCACATCCCGCTGCCGGGAATTTCGACACAAGGCGGACAGCTGCTCGCAGCCGGGCCCATTGCCCGCATCTCGATCTTCGCGCTGTCAGTCATTCCTTATCTCAGTGCCGCGATCATCATCCAGCTTGTCAGCGTCGTGTGGAAGCGGCTGAGCGCACTTGAGCGATCCGGTGAGGCGGGCCGGCGCAGGATCGCGCGCTATACATTGATTCTGACGCTGCTGCTCGCGGCGTTCCAGTCTTTCGGGATCGCATCCGCCATGCAGGACATCCGCGGCCTGGTCGCCGAACCCGGCGGCTGGTTCCTGGCGTCGGCCACGGCGTCTCTGGTTGGGGGTGTCTTCTTCCAGGTCTGGCTGAGCGAGCAGATCACTCGTTTTGGAGTCGGCAACGGACTGGCGCTGATCCTGTGTGTCGGCTTCCTCGCTTCGCTGCCGGGAGAGGTGGCAGCAGCGCTGCAGTTGCTGAGGCAGGGGGCGCTTTCCGGCAATATATTGCTGGCCTACGTTGCTGTGTTGGTGGTGGTCGTGGCGGCGATGGTCTGCATCGAAAGCGCGCGTCGAAACGTGCCGCTGCAGTATTCCGCGCGGCAGATCGGAACGCGCCTGTTTCCGCCGCGGTCCTCGGTGTTGCCGATCAAGATCAATAATGCCGGGTTCCTGATCCCGGTGACGGTAGCGCCATGGGTTCTGTCGCTGCCGCTGGCGTTTGCTCTTTTTGCATTCGGCCAGACGCCCTGGCTGCGCGCCGCCTATGAGCACATGCAACTCGGCCGGCCCGCCCACATGATCCTGGGATCGATCGCGGTTTTCGCACTGGTTTTCATTTATACCGCCTATGTACTTGATCCCGAACGCATCGCCGATGGGCTGCGCGAGCAGGGCGGCGCTATCCCTGACATCGTGCCGGGTGAGCCCACCGCCGAGTATCTCGATCGTGTGGTATCGCTGACGACGGTCGTTGGTGGCATCTACCTCGTCGCGCTGACGCTGATTCCGGAGCTCCTGCTGGCCCGCGGCATTCCCATCAATATTTTGGGTGGAGGTTCGGCGCTGATTGTGGTTTGCACTATCCTCGATATCCGCACACAGGTGCGCGAGTTGTCGCGCATGAGCCGGGGGGCGAAATAATGCGATTGATTCTGTTGGGACCGCCGGGCGCCGGCAAGGGCACGCAGGCGCAGCGCCTGGTGACCAAGCACGGCATCGTCCAGCTTTCCACCGGTGACATGCTGCGCGCGGCGGTTGCCGCCGGCACGCCGGTCGGGCTGCAGGCCAAGGAAGTCATGGCCAGCGGCGGCCTCGTCTCGGACGAGATCGTGATCAGCATCATCTCCGACCGTCTCGACCAGCCCGACATGAAGAACGGCTTCATCCTGGACGGTTTTCCGCGCACGGTGCCGCAGGCCGCGGCGCTGGACGACCTCCTGAAGAAGAAACACATCAAGCTCGACGCCGTGGTGGAGCTGCGCGTCAACGAGAGCGCGCTGCTGCAGCGGGTCGAAACCCGGGTCGCCGAGATGCGCGCCCGCGGCGAGGAAGTCCGCATCGACGACACGCCGGAGGTGCTGGCCAAGCGGCTTGCCCAGTACCGTTCCCTGACGGAACCGCTGATTCACTACTATTCGGAGCGGCGGAAACTGCTGACCGTCGATGGCATGATGACCATCGAGCAGGTCACCCGCGAAATTAACCGGATTCTGGCCGCCGTGGCGGCCACGGATGCCAAGGCGGCCGCCAAGAAGGCCTCCGCGAAGCGGGCCAAACCCGCCAGGGCAACCCCGAAGCCGGCCAAAAAGGCAGCCAAAGCCGCCCGGAAGGCCGCCAAAGGGGCAAAGAAGGCCTCCAAGGCGGTCAAAAAGGCAGCAAAGCAGCCCGCCAAGGGGGCCAGGAAGCCGGCCAAGGGGAAGGGGGCTCGCAAGGCCCCGAAAGCTGCGAAAAAGGTCACGAAAAAGCGAGCTAAGCGCTAGAATCGGTTGACGAAACCCGCAACCATCCCTTAATAAGCCCCGCATCCAGATCGGATAGTTATCAGACGATGCCGGGCCCCGGAAAACCAAGGGGTTAGGGCGTCGTGTTCGCGTTTGTGGACACCTGCCCGAATTAACAGAATTCAGAAATCCGGCCCCGACGGCCGGTGACAGGAGAGACCTCAGTGGCCCGTATCGCCGGCGTCAATATTCCGACCAACAAGCGCGTGCTGATCGCGCTGCAGTACATCCATGGCATCGGCCAGAAGAATGCGCACGACATCATGGAGAAGGTGAAGATCCCGTTTGATCGCCGCGTCAGCCAGCTATCCGACCAGGAAGTGCTGCAGATCCGCGAAGTGATCGACCGCGACTATCTCGTCGAGGGCGACCTGCGTCGCGAAGTCGGTATCAACATCAAGCGTCTGATGGACCTCGGCTGCTATCGCGGCCTGCGTCATCGTCGCGGCCTGCCGGTGCGCGGTCAGCGCACGCACACCAATGCGCGCACGCGCAAGGGTCCGGCCAAGGCGATCGCCGGCAAGAAGAAGTAAGCGAACGTTTCGAATTTTCAGGGCGGGCCGCAAGGCGCCGCCCGGGTGTAGCCGCTGGCATTACGGCGGCGTTTGAGATCACAGGAAAGGTAGTCAATGGGCAAGGAAGCCACCCGCGTCCGCCGTCGCGAACGCAAGAACATCGCCTCCGGCATCGCGCACGTCAATTCGTCGTTCAACAACACGACCATCACCATCACCGACGCGCAGGGCAACGCGATTGCCTGGTCGTCGGCCGGCACGATGGGCTTCAAGGGCTCGCGCAAGTCGACCCCGTATGCCGCGCAGGTCGCCGCCGAAGACGTCGCCAAGAAGGCGCAGGAACACGGCATGCGCACTTTGGAAGTGGAAGTGGCCGGCCCCGGTTCGGGCCGTGAATCGGCGCTTCGCGCGCTGCAGGCCGCGGGCTTCACCGTCACCTCGATCCGCGACGTGACCACGATCCCGCACAATGGTTGCCGTCCGCGCAAGCGCCGGCGCGTTTGATTTGTTGAAGTCGCAAGCCGGCCGCTCCGGCTCGCGATGGTTTTTGGAATTGTACTAGCGCGGACTGGTCCGCGATCTCCAACGCCGGCGGTTTGAAGCGCAAACCGGCCAGGCCCGATGGGTGAAAACAGTGACGATCCAGAAGAATTGGCAAGAACTGATCCGACCGAACAAGCTGCAGGTTACGCCGGGCTCGGATCCGACCCGTTTCGCGACGCTGGTCGCTGAACCGCTCGAGCGCGGCTTCGGCCAGACGCTCGGCAACGCGCTGCGCCGCATCCTGCTGTCCTCGCTGCAGGGCGCCGCCGTGCAGTCGGTGCACATCGATGGCGTGCTGCACGAGTTCTCCTCGATCGCTGGCGTTCGCGAGGACGTCACCGACATCGTGCTCAACATCAAGGACATCTCGATCAAGATGCAGGGCGAAGGCCCCAAGCGCATGGTCGTGAAGAAGAACGGCCCGGGCGCCGTCACCGCCGGCGACATCCAGACCGTCGGCGACGTCACCGTGCTCAATCCGGAACTGCAGCTCTGCACGCTGGACGACGGCGCCGAGATTCGCATGGAGTTCACCGTCGCCACCGGCAAGGGCTACGTGCCCGCCGAGCGCAACCGTCCCGAGGACGCGCCGATCGGCCTGATCCCGGTCGACAGCCTTTACTCGCCGGTCCGCAAGGTCTCCTACAAGGTCGAGAACACCCGCGAGGGCCAGATCCTCGACTACGACAAGCTGACCATGACCATCGAGACCAACGGCGCGGTCACGCCGGATGATGCGGTCGCCTATGCCGCGCGCATCCTGCAGGACCAGCTCAACGTGTTCGTCAACTTCGAAGAGCCGCGCAAGGAAGTCGCGCAGGAGATCATCCCCGATCTCGCCTTCAACCCGGCCTTCCTCAAGAAGGTGGACGAGCTCGAGCTGTCGGTGCGTTCGGCGAACTGCCTGAAGAACGACAACATCGTCTACATCGGCGACCTCGTGCAGAAGAGCGAAGCGGAAATGCTGCGCACCCCGAACTTCGGCCGCAAGTCGCTGAACGAGATCAAGGAAGTGCTGGCCCAGATGGGTCTGCATCTCGGCATGGAAGTGCCGGGCTGGCCGCCGGAGAACATCGACGAGCTCGCCAAGCGCTTCGAGGATCACTACTGAGTTTTGACGCGGCCGGAGTTTTTCGGCCGCGTTTTTCACGGGCGAACGCAGGAAGCCCACCTGAGAACTTGTCGCTGAACCACCGCGACAGAATTGAAGAAGGAATAGTCAAATGCGTCACGGAAAGGTTCATCGCAAGCTCAACCGCACGGCCGAGCATCGCAAGGCCATGTTCGCCAACATGGCGCAGGCGTTGATCAAGCACGAGCAGATCGTCACCACGCTGCCGAAGGCCAAGGAGCTCCGCCCGATCGTCGAGAAGCTCGTCACCCTCGGCAAGAAGGGTGGGCTGGCGCTGCGCCGCCAGGCCATCTCCGAGCTGCGCGACGTCGACATGGTCAAGAAGCTCTTCGACACGCTGGCGACCCGCTACAAGGACCGCCAGGGCGGCTACACCCGCATCATCAAGGCCGGCTTCCGCTACGGCGACAACGCCGCGATGGCCGTGATCGAGTTCGTCGATCGCGACGTCGATGCCAAGGGCCAGGATTCCGGCCCGGTGCAGGAAAAGGACGAAGCCGAAGCGGCGTAAGCCTCCTTCGCGATCTGAATCGAAAAAGCGGCGCGCGAGCGCCGCTTTTTTGTTGGCTGAGCCTTGGAGATGCGCGAGCATCTCCAAAAAAGAGGGCTCGGGGATTCGATGCGGATCGTGGTGGGGTTTGCGCTGGCGCTGCTGATGTCGCCGGCGTCAGGCGAGACGCTGGTCGAGCGGGGCGCTTATCTCGTCAATAGCGTCATGGTCTGCCACAACTGCCACACCCCGCGCGGTCCCAACGGTCTCGATCTCACCCGCGCGCTTTCCGGCGGTCCGCAGACCTTTGACGAGCCGGATTACAAGGTCGTCGGCTCCAACATCACGCCCGACAAGGAAACCGGCATCGGCAACTGGACCGATGCCGGGCTGAAGAAGTTTCTCGTCACCGGCCTCAAGCCTGATGGCACCAAGGCCGCGCCGATCATGCCGTATGAATTCTACACCGTGCTCACGGTGCGTGATCTCGACGCCCTGGTGGCTTACTTGCGGTCGGTGCCGCCGGTTCGCCGGGAAATGCCGGCGCCGGAATATCGCAGGGCATCGAAGCCGGAGACGCCGACCTATAGCGGTGCGCAGATGACCGACGCCGAGATGACCGACAAGCTTGCGCGCGGCCGCTATCTCCTGAGCATTTCGCATTGCCTGGAATGCCACACGCCGGAAAGCCCGTCCGCGGTGCACGATTTCGCGGCATCGACCGGGAAGGGCGGCCGCACCTTCAAGGGGCCGTGGGGCGAATCGATATCGGCCAACATCACCTCGCATCCCTCCGCCGGCCTCGGCCAATGGAGCGACGACGAGATCAAGCGTGCCATCACGCAAGGTGTTGGCCGCGACGGTCGCAAACTGAAGCCGCCGATGGCCTATGCGTCCTACGCGACCATGACCGCGCAGGATCTCGACGCGATCGTAGCGTTCGTCCGTACGATGCCGCCGCTGCAATAGGTGGGCAAGGCCGGTGCGTAGGCACCTTTTTCGCGGCTTTTCGTGCGATCTCGAAAGCTTGATGGATTTGCGCGATGTGGCGGCTGGAGCCTTGCCTTATCTGTGGATCGACGGCGCGGCCGTCCGCCCGCGCTTCCCTCACGGTGACGGAATCACAACATGAAAATCGACCTCTCGGGAAAGACTGCGCTCGTCACGGGCTCGACGGCCGGCATTGGACTCGCGATCGCAAAGGGTCTTGCTGCGACCGGCGCCGATATCGTCGTCAACGGGCGCGGCCAGGACAAGGTGGATGCGGCGGTGAAGGCCATCACGGCGTCGAAGCCGGCGGGCAAGATCAGGGGCATTGCTGCCGATGTGTCGACGGAAGCCGGATGCAAGGCGCTGGTGGCCGCGCTTCCCGATGTCGACATCCTCGTCAACAATACCGGGATTTTCGAGGTCAAGGATTTCTTCGATATCCCCGACAGCGACTGGAGCAACTTCTTCGAAGTCAACATCATGTCCGGCATCCGCCTGTCGCGCGCCTACATGAAGGGCATGCTGAAGCAGGGATGGGGCCGCATCATCTTCATCTCCTCGGAATCAGGGATCAACATCCCGCCCGACATGATTCACTACGGCATGACCAAGTCGGCGCAGCTTTCGATCTCGCGAGGGCTCGCCAAGCTGACACGCGGCACCGGCGTCACCGTCAACTCGGTGCTGCCCGGTCCGACCCTGACCGAGGGTGTGGAAGTATTCTTGAAAGGCGTCGCGAAACAGAACGGGCAGTCCGAGCAGGAAACCGCCGCGAATTTCGTCCGGCAGCACCGCCCGGGCTCGCTGGTGGGACGTTTTGCCAGCGTCGACGAGATCGCCAATATCGTGGTGTTCGTCGCCTCGAAGGAGGCCGCCATGACCAACGGCGCGGCGGTCCGCGCCGAAGGCGGTATTGTCGATACGATCACGTAAGGCGTTGGCGGCCTACCACCCCTCCAGCACGATTTTGCCGCGCGACTTGCCGCTCTCCAGCAGCGCATGCGCGCGCTTGAGGTTGGCGGCGTTGATGGTGCCGAAGGTCTGGTCCAGCGTGGTGCGCAGCACGCCCTTGTCGATGAGGTCGGCGACGTCGTTCAGCAGATGATGCTGCGCGATCATGTCCGGCGTCTGGAACGAGGAGCGGGTGAACATCGATTCCCAGTGCACCGAGATCGCCTTGCCCTTGAAGGCGCTCATGGTGAACTCCGGCGGATCGTCGATCAGGCCGAACTTGCCCTGCGGCGCCATCAACTCGGCGATCGCTTTGTAGTGCTGGTCGGTGTAGGTGAGGCTGGCGACGAGCGCGACGGGCGGGAGTTTCAGCGCCTCGATCTGTTCCTTCATCGGCTTGTTGTGATCGATCACCGCATGGGCACCGAGATCGCGGCACCATTTTTGTGATTCCGGCCGCGTCGCGGTCGCAACGACCGTAAGCCCCGTCAGCCGCCGCGCCAGCTGGATCAGGATCGAGCCGACGCCGCCGGCGCCGCCTGTGATCAAGAGCGTGCGCGGATCGAGGCTCTTTCCCGGCACCGCGCCGAGCCGGTCGAACAGCAATTCCCAGGCAGTGATGGAGGTGAGGGGAAGCGCGGCGGCCTGCGCAAAGGACAGCGACTTCGGCTTGTTGCCGACGATGCGCTCGTCGACCAGATGGAATTCCGAATTGGTGCCCTGGCGCAGGATCGAGCCGGCGTAAAATACCTCGTCGCCCGGCTTGAACAGGCTGACGTCGGGCCCGACCGCATCGACCACGCCGGCCGCATCGAAGCCGAGAATCTTGGTTTCGCCGGCCGGAGGCGCGGCGCGCTTGCGCACCTTGTAATCGACGGGGTTGGCGGAAATCGCCCTCACGGCGACTCTGATGTCGCGGCCCTTCGGTTCCGGCTTTGCCGTCTCGAAATCGAGCAGCGAATTGGCGTCCTCGACGGGCAGGGATTTCTGGTATCCGACGGCCTTCATGCGTGCCTCCTGTTGGGTGGCGACTAACTGTCGGTCTGGCGTCCAATTGGCAAGTACTGTAAATTAGGGGAACTAGTCCCTGTTTGGATACTATTGGGAAATCCCGCATGAAACGACGGAATTTCGCGCACCGGCCGGGCTGCGCGGTCGAGGCCACGCTCGACCTGATCGACGGCAAGTGGAAGGGCGTGATTCTTTATCATCTGCAGGGCGGCACCCAGCGTTTTGGCGAGCTGCGGCGGCTGATGCCAGGCATCACCCAGCGCATGCTGACCAAGCAGTTGCGCGCCCTGGAGGACGACAAGCTCATCATCCGGACTGTCTATGCGGAAGTGCCGCCGCGGGTCGAATACCGCCTGAGCGAAATCGGCGAGAGCCTGCGGCCGGTGATCGATATCCTGAAAGCCTGGGGCGAAAGCCACCGGGAACGGCTGTCCTGCGGTCCCGATCCGGCGGCCCTGCAACTGTCCGAACACGCGGCCTGATAGCGGCCGTTTGACTTCTCCACCCCGCGCCGCGCGACTATATCTGGCGCAGGATTCACAAGGTTTTTGACGATGCTGAACCGTTTGATTGCCACCGCACTGATTTCCGCCGCGCTCGCCGTGCCGGCGCTTGCGCAGGACCGCCGCGCGCCGACATCGGCCGCCGAACTCAGGCTGTCCTATGCGCCGATCGTGCAGCGCGCGCAGCCCGCAGTGGTGAACGTCTATGCGGCGAAGACCGTGCAGAACCGCAATCCGCTGCTCGACGATCCCATTTTCCGCCGCTTCTTTGGCGTGCCCGGCAACAAGCAGCCGGAACAGATGCAGCGCTCGCTCGGCTCCGGCGTGATGGTCGATGCCTCCGGCCTCGTCGTCACCAACAACCACGTCATCGAAGGCGCGGACCAGGTGAAGATCTCGCTCGCCGACAAGCGCGAGTTCGAAGCCGAGATCGTGCTGAAGGACAGCCGGACGGATCTCGCCGTGCTGCGTATCAAAGACGGCAAGGAAAAATTCCCCACGCTCGACTTTGCCAATTCCGACGAACTCGTCGTCGGCGACATCGTGCTGGCGATCGGCAATCCCTTCGGTGTCGGCCAGACTGTGACGCACGGCATCATCTCGGCGCTGGCGCGCACGCAGGTCGGCATCACCGACTACCAGTTCTTCATCCAGACCGATGCCGCGATCAACCCCGGCAATTCCGGCGGCGCGCTGGTCGACATGACCGGAAAGCTCGCCGGCATCAACACCGCGATCTTCTCGCGCTCCGGCGGTTCGCAGGGCATCGGCTTTGCCATCCCGGCCAACATGGTGCGCGTGGTGGTGGCCTCCGCCAAGAGCGGCGGCAAGGCGGTGAAGCGGCCGTGGCTCGGCGCGCGCTTGCAGGCGGTGACGCCCGAGATCGCGGAGACCTTGGGCCTGCGCACGCCATCGGGAGCGCTGGTCGCCAATGTCGCACCGGGCAGCCCCGCGGCGCGGGCAGGGCTGAAGCTCTCCGACCTGATCGTCGCGATCGACGGCCAGACCGTCGAGGATCCAAACGCCTTCGACTATCGCTTCGCCACCCGTCCGTTCGGAGGATCGGCGCAGATCGATGTCCAGCGCGCCGGCAAGACCGTCAAGGTCACCATTCCCCTGGAGGTCGCGCCGGACACCAACCGCGACGAGATCACGATCTCGGCGCGTTCGCCGTTCCAGGGCGCGCGGGTCGCCAACATCTCGCCGGCCGTCGCCGAGGAGTTGCGGCTCGATAGCAACGCCGAGGGCGTCGTCGTGGTCGAACTGGAGGATGGCGCGCCGGCGGCGGGCGTCGGCTTCCAGAAGGGCGACATCATCATGGCCGTCAACAATCAGAAGATCGCGAAAACCAGCGATCTCGACAAGGCGGCCAAGGCCTCGTCGCGGCTGTGGCGGATCGTGGTGATCCGTAACGGCCAGCAGATCAACGTCACGCTCGGCGGATGAGCCCGAAACGACCGCAGGCCTCGCAAAACCTCTTTGCCGCGGCAGGGATGGAGCAGGATGCGCCGCATCCGCTGCCGGACCGCCTGCGTCCGAAGAAGCTCAGCGATGTCGTAGGCCAAGACCACATTCTCGGGCCCGACGGCGCGCTGACGCGCATGCTGGAGACGCGCACGCTGGGCTCGCTGGTGTTCTGGGGCCCGCCCGGCACCGGCAAGACCACGGTGGCGCGGCTGCTGGCTGACGCCACCGAGCTGCATTTCGAGCAGATTTCCGCGGTGTTTTCCGGCGTCGCTGACCTCAAGAAGGTATTCGACGCCGCGCGTGCGCGCCGCGAAACCGGCAAGGGCACGCTGCTGTTCGTCGACGAGGTGCACCGCTTCAACCGCGCGCAGCAGGATTCCTTCCTGCCGGTGATGGAGGACGGCACGGTGGTGCTGGTCGGCGCCACCACGGAGAACCCGTCCTTCGAGCTCAACGCGGCGCTCCTGTCGCGCGCCCGCGTGCTGGTGTTTCATTCGCTCGATGCTGCCGCCGTCGAAAAACTGTTTGCGCATGCCGAGGAGATCGAAGGCAAGAAGCTGCCGCTCGATGCAGAGGCACGCGCCGCGCTGGCCCGTATGGCCGACGGCGACGGCCGCGCTGCGCTAACTCTCGCCGAAGAAGTCTGGCGCTCGGCCCGGTCGGGCGAAATCTTCAACGCCGCGCAATTGCAGGACATCCTGCAGCGCCGCGCGCCGATCTACGACAAGTCCGCCGACGGCCATTACAATCTGATCTCGGCCCTGCATAAATCGGTGCGTGGCTCCGATCCCGACGCCGCGCTTTATTATCTCGCGCGCATGCTCGATGCCGGCGAGGACCCGCTGTTCCTGGCGCGCCGCGTGGTGCGCATGGCCGTCGAGGACATTGGCCTTGCCGATCCGCAGGCGCTGGTGATTGCCAACGCCGCAAAGGACGCTTTCGATTTTCTCGGCTCCCCTGAGGGCGAGCTCGCCATCGCACAGGCCGTGGTCTATTGCGCCACCGCGCCGAAATCGAACGCGATGTATTCGGCCTTTGGCGCAGCAATGCGCACGGCAAAAGAAGCCGGTTCGCTGCTGCCGCCAAAGCACATCCTGAATTCACCGACCAAGCTGATGAAGTCGGAAGGCTATGGCGCCGGCTACGCCTATGACCACGACGCGCCCGACGCCTTTTCCGGCCAGGACTATCTTCCGGAAGCGCTGGGCCGGCAGACCTTTTACGATCCGCCCGAGCGTGGATTCGAGCGCGAGATCAGGAAGCGGCTGGACTATTGGACCAAGCTGCGCAAGGAGCGGGGCGGAGGCTAGGATCCGCCGTCCTTGGCGCGCTTTCTCAATTCGGCGAAGGCGCGGCCGGCGAAGCGGCCGAGCTTTGTCGCCGTGGAGTCGAGCTGTTCCGCATGGTTGGCGTGGCCGGCATCGAACGCTGTGAACCAGCGGCGGAAGCGGGCGAGTTCATCCGGCGCGAGCTTTGATACGGCTTCGGCGATTTCTTCGACTTTCATGTCGGCGAGTATAGCAGTTTTCCGCACCGACCGGGGCGCGACAAGATGAGGCGAAAGCGGTTCCGAAGGGACGTCATTTCCCCGTCTTCGTGAACTCCAGGATCGGGTCCGTCAGCCGCTTGTCGTCCGTGTTGATGGCAAAGACCTCCGACATATGGCTGTGCTGCGGCAACATCACGCTGCGCGCGCAGCCCTTTGCGCCCTTGCAGGTGGCGTCTTTCATCAGCTCGAGCTGTTGGACGAAATACGACAGGTCCAGTTCTGCTGCGGCGAACATCAGCGGTATGTCGGTTGCGAGCAGTCCCTTCATCGCCGCGCGCTCGGCATAGAGCGATGCGTCGGAACCGTAATAGGCGGTCTCGGATGCGCCGCCATAGGGCCAGGTCGCGAGGTCGTAGATCCCTGACACCATGATCGCGCCGGCGAGGCCGCCGCCCTTCACCTTGTAGAATTCGGGATGCGAGACATAGCCGGCGACATGCGAGGCGCCCGCCGAATGGCCCATCAGGAAAATGCGCGCGCCATTGCCGCCGCGCGGACCGATGTTGTCTGCGACCCATTGCACAGCCGCGCCGACGTCTTCCGAGCCCGCGGGCCATGGCGAGGCCGGGGCCAGACGATAGGTGATGTTGACGCCGACAAAGCCGTTCTTGACCGCCCACAGCATGATGTTGTCATAGAAGGCGTTGGAGGAGGCGGTGCGCCGGTTGCCGGCGACGAAGCCGCCGCCATGCACGAAGATCAGCACCGGCCGCGCGGACGATGCGGTATCCGGCGCCCAGACGTCGAGCAGGTTGCGTTCGGCCGGGCCGTATTTGATGTCGCGCTCGACCTTGACGCCCTGATACGGCTCCTTCTGCTGCAGTGGCTCGTAGAGGGCGGAGGTCTTTGCGGGGTCGACGACGCGGCCGATCTCGATCAGCTTCCAGGCGATGTCTTCCGGCATCGGGCTTTGCTGCGCCGATGCTGATGTGGCGAGGAGGATGGCCGCGATCGCAAGCGACGACTTCAACCCAAACATCCCGGCGTCCTCCGTTTCTTGTCTGCTTGGGCCGAGAATGGCCGATCCGGGGTGCGATTGGTACTGATTTTGCCGTGACGATTCGGTCCTTTTGCGCTACGCACGAGGCCAATCTGGAGCCAATTGACATGAGCCGCAGGGATCGCGGACCCCGCGAAAAATCGCGTAATGACCCTCCGAAAGGCGACCGGCCCAAGGGCGGACTCAAGGGCGGCCGGGATACCGGACGACCGCGCCGGCCTGCGTCCAAGGCTGGTTTAAAGGGCGATCGTCCGCAGGGTTTTCGGCCCGGTGGCGGCAAGCCGCCGCGCTTTGCCGAGCCGCGGCGCGAGAAACCCGCGCCCGCGCGGGTCGAGCGAGAGCCCGCAGCCGAACCGCAGCTTCCCACCAAGGTGCAGACCGTGGTGGTGACCGCCGACGAGAACAACATGCGCGTCGACCGCTTCCTCGAGGCGCGTTTCCCTGGCCTGTCCTTCTCACATATCCAGCGCATCGTCCGCAAAGGCGAGCTGCGCGTGAACGGCAAGCGCGCCGACAGCAAGGACCGGCTGGAGGAGGGGCAGAGCGTGCGCATCCCGCCGCTGCGGCTCGATGCGCCGAAGACGGCCGGTGTGTTGTCGGAGGCGGCGCAGAAGACGCTGGCCGCGTTGAAGGAGATGACGCTGTACGAGGACGACGACGTGCTGGTGCTGAACAAGCCGGTCGGCCTGGCCGTGCAGGGTGGCTCCGGCATCACGCGCAACGTCGATGACATGCTGGAAGTGATGCGCGATGCCAAGGGGCAGAAGCCGCGTCTCGTGCATCGCATCGACAGGGAGACATCAGGCTGCCTGCTGATCGCCAAGACGCGCTTTGCCGCCACGCATCTGACCGGCGCCTTCCGTCACCGCACGGCGCGCAAGATCTATTGGGCGCTGGTGGCGGGCGTGCCCAAGCCGAAGCAGGGCCGCATCTCGACGTATCTTGCCAAGGAAGAGAGCGAGGACGACACCATTATGGTGATCGCCAAACATGGCGATGAGGGAGCAAGTCACGCGATCACTTACTACGCCGTGGTCGAGACCGCGGCGCAAAAGCTGGCATGGGTGTCGCTGAAGCCGGTCACCGGCCGCACCCATCAACTGCGCGCACACATGGCGCATATCGATCATGCCATCGTCGGCGATCCCAAATATTTCAACAAGCAGCAATGGGATTTGCCGGGTGGCCTGCAGAACCGCTTGCATCTCTTGGCGCGGCGCATCGTGATCCCGCATCCCCGCGGCGGCTTCATCGACGCGACCGCGCCATTGCCGCCGCACATGCAGCAGTCCTGGAATCTGCTGGGGCTCGACACCAAGCGGTTCGATCCGATCGAGAACGCGCCGGAAGAGTGACAGCGCCTTCTGTCAAGGCCGACGCGCAGCAATATCGATCAAGGCAACGTCGCAGGGGTGCGCTAGCTTCCGGCCGGAAACGTTCGGAAGGGATTTGTCATGATCCGTCATTGGCTGCGTGCCGCGCTAATATCGTGTCTTGTCGGGTTGTCAGGCTTTGCGGCGCAGGCGCAGATGCTGGTGCTGCGGGGAGGTACTGTCTACGCTTCGCCGGACGCTGCACCGCTCGCCGATGCCGTCATTGTGGCAACCGCTGGTATCATCACCGCCATCGGCCGCGCCGGCGAAGTCCAGATCCCCGCGGATGCGCGCGTGATCGATTGCACCGGCAAGACCGTCGTCGCCGGCTTCTGGAACAGCCATGTGCATTTCACGGAAGCCCCGTGGCAGGGCGCCGCCAACGCCGCGGCTGCGCCGCTCACGGCGCATATGCAGGCGATGCTGACGCGATGGGGCTTTACGACGGTGTGGGATATCGGATCCAATCCGGCCGATATGCTGCCGCTGCGCAAGCGCATCAATGCTGGCGAAGTGCTCGGCCCCACCATCTTCTTTGCCGGCAGCATTTTCCCCAAGGACGGCCGTCCTGCATATCTGCCTGACGCCATGCAGCTCCCCGAGGCCGCGACACCGGAGCGGGCGACGCAGTTGGCGAAGGCCTACATGGAGATGGGGCTGGACGGCGTCAAACTGTTCACCGGCTCCTACAAGGGCGAGGACAAGCCGGTCGTGAACATGGAGGTCGCCATCGCAAAGGCCGCCGTCGATGTCGCGCATGCGGCGGGCAAGCCGGTGTTCGCGCACCCGCAAAACACGGCGGGCATCGAAGCCGTGATCGCCGCCGGCGTCGACGTGATGGCGCATACGGTCACCCGCCAGCCCGGCTACACCGCCGAGCAGCTCGCGGCGTTCAAGCGGCAGAACGTGGCGTTGACGCCCACCATGTCGCTGTTCGCGAAGTTGCCCGTTCCGGCTGACATCGCCGCGCGCATCGTCGACAACATCGTCGTCCAGCTCAAGGGCTTTTCGGAGAATGGCGGGACCGTGCTGTTCGGCACCGATGTCGGGTTTACCCAGATCTACGACACCACGCTCGAATACGAGCTGATGCGCCGCGTGCTCAGCGAGCGCCAGGTGCTGGCCGCGCTCACCACCAATCCCGCCACATATTTCAAGGTGGCGAAGAAGGGCAGGCTGGAGACGGGCTTCGACGCCGATTTCGCAGTCCTCGACGGCGATCCCATTGCCGACGTGCGTAACCTAGCGAAAGTCGCCGCCACCATCCGCGCGGGGCAGGTGATCTATCAGAAGCCGTGATGAACGGGGCGGCGCGGCCGGGGCCCTAAGTTCCGCGCGAACCGAAAAAGAAAGTGCTTGCGGACCGGCCGGGCGGCCCCGACATAATCCGACATGAAGCGGGTCCCAATATATTGCTTCCTTGTCGTGCTCGCGCTGAGCACGCAAGGCGCCTTCGCGCAATTCATTCCGCCCGGCAGTTCCCAGTTCAATCCGCCGCCGCCGGCCCCGCCGCCACCTCCGAAGATCGAGGTGCCGGCAATTCCCCAAGCGGGCGCGCTGCCGAGCCGCTCCTATGCGCCGACAAAGCCGCGAAAGTCGTATGGCGATCGCGTCACCAAATGCCTGGATGACGCCGCCGCAGCAGGCCTCGGTCCCAACGAGCGCGCGACGTACTCGCGCAATTGTGCGACACGCTAGACTAAAGGCAACCTTGTGCTATCCACTTCGCTTCCTAGCTCGCTCGAATGACGAAGACGGTTCTGATATCCGGTGCCGGAATTGCCGGGCCGACGTTAGGATACTGGCTCGGGGCGGCTGGGTTTGAGACGACTTTAATCGAGAAGGCGCCTTCGCTGCGGAGCGGTGGCTACGTCATCGATTTCTGGGGCCATGGATACGATCTGGCCGAGCGTATGGAACTTCTTCCAGCGATAAATCACGCTGGGTATCGGATCAAGGAACTGTGCGTCGTCGACGATGGCGGCGACAAGGCAGCCGGTTTCGGTACGAACGTTTTCCATGAACTGACCGGCGGCAGATACGTCACGCTGCCGCGCAGCGAATTGTCCCGTCTGCTCTACGAGAAGGTCGCGCAATCGAGCGAGGTCTTGTTCGGCACGGAGATCCTTGGTCTCGATCAGGACCAAGGTGGCGTTTCCGTTCAATTGAGCCGCGGCGGGCCGCGCCGCTTCGACCTCGTCATTGGAGCAGACGGCCTGCACTCGCGGGTGCGGGAGCTGGCCTTCGGGCCGATCCGGCAGTTCGAGCGGCAACTCGGCTACACCGTCGCTGCTTTCGAGGCCGCCGGCTATCGTCCGCGCAATGAAGATGTGTACGTGATGTACGGACAGCCCGGTCGCATGCTGGGACGGGTTTCCCTGCGCGACGACCGGACGCTGTTTCTGTTCGTCTTTGCCGGCACCCCTGAACCATTTCCGCAAAATCGGGAAGCGCAGAAGGCGCTGATCCGTCAGCGCTATGCCGATGCAAAATGGGAGGTACCTGCGCTTCTGTCCGAACTGGATCGTGCTGAAGACCTCTATTTCGATCGGGTCAGCCAGATCTGGATGCCGAATTGGTCGCAAGGCCGGATAGCATTGGTTGGCGATGCCGCGTTCTGCGTCTCGCTGCTGGCGGGCCAGGGTTCGGCCCTTGCCATGATTTCAGCCTACGTGCTCGCGGGGGAGATCGCAAAGGCCGGCGAGGCGCATCAGCCTGCCTTTGCGGCGTATGAACATCTGCTGCGTGACTTCGTTCGAGGCAAACAAGAGGCTGCGCGGCGTTTCGCCGGCGCCTTCGCGCCGCGCACGCGGTGGGGGCTTGCCTTCCGCAACTTCGTCATCAATGCCTTCGCAATTCCGGGGCTTGCGCGCTGGGCGATCGGTCACGATATCACCGACAGGCTTGCGCTGCCGCAGTATTCTTGGCGCCAAACTGCGGGGAAGGCGAAGCGTTCTTCAGCCCAATGATAGCGCCAACGCCTGCGCTTCCGGAACCACATCGTGGCTGTATAGCTTCTTGCGAAACTCGGCATGCGCCCGGATTTCCGCGTCGCGGACACCGAGATCGGAATAGGCTGAATCGTAGCGCATGCCGTTCTCGCGAGCGCCGCGCTGGACCGCGGCGACGCGTTCGCGGCGCAGCCGCTCGTACGCCAGCAGGGCCGGCGTCACCTGCGTGCGATCGGCTTTCGCAAGAATCGTCGCCAGCGCCATGCCGTCCTCGATCGACTGGTTCGCGCCCTGACCGAGGTGCGGCAGCATCGGGTGCGCGGCATCGCCGAGCAGGGTGAGGCGGCCCCTGGTCCAGACCGGCAAAGGCTCGCGATCGTAAAGCGCCCAGCGGAAGGTGTTTTGCACCTGGCCGAGCAACGCCCCGATCCGCGGCTCCCAGCCCTCGAACTCCGCGCGCAGCAGGTCGGGATCGCCAGGCGCGGACCAGGATTCCTTCATTTCCGCATCCGCCGGTACGAACCCGACATAGTTGATCAACTGGCCCGAGCGCACCGGGAAGGTGAGGAAGTGTTTCGACTTGCCGAGCCACATCAGCCAGCGATCGGTCGGCCAATCCCTGATGAGGCGATGCGGCAGCACGCCACGATAGGCGATCGAACCGTGGAACACCGGACGCGACGGTGGCGCCACGAATTGCCGCAGTTCGGAGTGGATGCCATCGGCCGCGATCACCACATCGGCTTCGATCGAGGCGCCGTTGGCGAACGACACCCGAGCCTTGCGGTCATCCTGCTCGAAGCCTGTGGCCCGATGGCCGGTGCGCACCACGTCATCGGGCAGCGCCGCAGCGAGCAGCTCAACGAGATCGGCGCGATGCATGCCGAAGGTCGCATTCCACCCCGAAGCGTCCGCCACCTGGACGGGGGCGATCGGCGCACCGTCGTGACGGAAATAGTGCGAGCCGGTGCCGACCCGGGCGCCGGATCTCTCGACCGCCGCTTGCAGCCCGACGCGATTGAGGTGACGCACGCTGTTCGGCGTCAGAAACACGCCGGCGCCCACTTCGCCGAGAGCGGGGGCCTGCTCGTAGACCGTGACGTCAAAACCGTGCGCGATCAGGGCGTTTGCCGTGAACAGGCCGCCGATCCCTCCACCGACGACAACAACCGACAGTCCCATCGCCTTACCCAGCTCTTTCGCCGCAGCGCTTCTACCCGGTTCCGGTCGTAAAGGCCTTTCCGGCATTTGTTGGTTCAAGCTATCCTTTCCCGCAGATGACGCCAAGCTGCGCTGCGAAGCAGGTAAATCGGCGCTCGGGGAGGAAGCAATGCGACGATGCCTTACGCTGGCGCTGCAGATCGCGCTCGCGACGTTGCTCGTGGGTCCGGCGCTGGCGCAGACCTGGCCCGACCGGCCGGTCAAGATCGTCGTTCCGTTCCCGGCGGGCGGAACAGCGGATGCCGTGCCGCGCCTCGTCGCCGACTTTCTGTCGCGCAAATGGGGCCAACCGGTTGTCATCGAAAACCGGACGGGCGCGGCCGGCAATATCGGGGCCGAGACCGTCTATCACGCGCCGCCCGATGGCTACACCTTGCTCTCGGCGCCGCCGCCGCCGCTCGTGATCAATCATAACCTCTATCCAAAACTGGGCTACGACGCGACCAAGTTCGAACCCATCATCGTGATGGCGCATGTGCCGAACGCGGTGATCGTCAATCCCAACCGGATCAAGGCGAAAAACGTGGCGGAATTGATCGCGTATGCGCGCGACAATCCCGACAAGCTGCTCGTCGCCACCCAGGGCAACGGCACTACGTCGCATCTGACGTCCGAGCTGTTTCAATTGATGGCCAAGGTGAAGATGCGCCACGTGCCGTATCGCGGGTCAGCGCCGGCGCTGCAGGGCCTCGTCGCCGAGGACGTCGACCTGATGTTCGACAATCTCGGCGTCTCGCTGGGACTGACGACAGCGGGACAGCTCAAGCTGCTGGCAGTGGCCTCATCCAGCCGGCTGCCGGCGATGCCGAACGTGCCGACGATTGCCGAAACGCTGCCCGGTTTCGAAGCGGTCGCCTGGTACGCCATCGTGGCGCCGCCGAAGACGCCGAAAGCTATCATCGACAAGGTCAATGCCGACGTGAACGAGGCGCTCGCGACACCGGAAATTAAGGCGCAGCTGAAAAAGCTCTCGGCGGAAGTGTTCGGCGGCTCCGTCGAGAAGACCGCGAAATACCTTCAGGAGGAGATCGACCGCTGGGGTGAGGTGATCAAGGCGGCGAAAATCGAGGTACAGTAGGCGTCTGCAGGCGCCCGCCCGTCCAGCCTGCAGGTTCGAACCGGATCACCCTGGCCACCGGCATGCGCGATTGTGTGCCAATTTCGGTCGTCCAACGCCCCGGTACGGGGCCACAGGCTTGACGGGTCCGGTTTGGAATTGTTTAACAGTTGGGCATGCCATGAAGAAGGGCAACGGCCGTGGTGACGAAACGGCGCAATTTACCCGGCGAATTGGGCCGTCGGTGTAGCCATTGTGGCTTTGAAATCAGACCGAACGCGAACTTTTGTGGCGGCTGCGGGCGTTCGAGGGTCTTCGGCACCGCGACCGACCAGAACGCCCTGACTTTTCTGCAATCGAAGGTGCCGCCCAAGCTCGCTGAGCGGATACTGCATTCCGGCGGCGCCATGTCCGGCGAACGCAAGCACGTTACGGTATTGTTTGCAGATGTTCGCGGGTCGACGGCGCTGATCGACAGGCTCGATCCGGAAGAGGCGCTCGAAATCCTTGGGCCGGTGCTCCAGGTGCTGATGGATGCGATTCATCAGCATGACGGATTTATGAACCAGGCCCGGGGCGACGGTGTCATGGCGCTCTTCGGAGCGCCCATCGCGACCGAAGACCACGCCGTGCAGGCTTGCCGCGCGGCGATCGCCATGCAGGCCGCCATTCGGGAACTAAATCGCCAGAGGAGCAGCAACATCTCCCTGCGCATTGGAATCAATTCCGGCCACGTCGTCATTCACTCGATCGGCAGCAATCTGACGATGAACTACGATGCGGTCGGAAAGACAGTGCATCTCGCTGCCCGTATGGAAGAACTTGCCGTCTCGAACGGGATCATGCTCACCGGAGCGACGCAAAAACTGGCCAAGGGCTTCATCGTCGCGGAGTCGCGAGGCGCAGTTACGTTGAAAGGCGTGACGGAGCCGGTCGAGGCTTTCGAATTGAAAGGCATGCATTCGACCACGCGCTGGCAGGCGCGTTCCTCGCAAGGCCTCAATGCGCTGGTAGGCCGCCAGGCAGAGCTCGACACGTTGAGAGAGCTGCTGGCAAGAGCCGCGAACGGAAATGGACAGGCACTGAGTGTTGTTGGCGCTGCAGGGTTCGGGAAATCGCGGTTGATTCATGACTTTATCGGTCAACGCCCCAGCGGGTGGGTCGTGCTTGAAACCGCGTGCGTTCCTCAGCATACCCAAACCAGCTATTATCCGGTCAGCGATCTTATCCGTCACATTTTCGGAATTGACATCGATGACACGCCCGATGCCGTCGCCAGGCGAATAAGAGAACAGATTGTTGCGCTCGACCCCACTCTGGCCAGGTTCCTTCCGGCGATCTCTTCGGTGCTGGATGTCAACGTCGCAGACCAGGAATGGAAGAACCTGGAGCCGACCGAGAAGCGTCAGGCAATCATCGAAGCGATCACGGCCCTGATCCTGTTTCAGGAGCGGCGCACCCCGCTCCTGATCATTGTCGAGGACGTTCACTGGATCGACAGCGAAACGAGGATCCTTCTTCACAATCTCTTCAGCCGGTTGCACGGGTTGCGAATCTTCCTGGTCCTGACGCAGCGTCCGGAAGGCAATCTGGCCGATCCCGATCTCCTTCGCCTCGAATTGTCAGCGCTTGCCGAGGGAGCCTCGCAAGAAATGCTGGATCGTCTTATCGGGCGAGATGTCACGCTGCAGTCGATTAGAAACCGCCTCGTCGCCAAGGCGCAGGGAAATCCCCTGTTTCTGGAAGAGCTGGTGCAGTCTCTCGCAGAGACCGGCAGCTTCGAGGGAGAGCGGGGCGCCTATCGCCTCAGCAAACCCGCCGGGCGGATCGAGATGCCGCAGACCATTCACACCGTTCTGGCGGCCCGTATCGATCGACTGGACGGGGTGCCGAAGACCTTGCTGCAAACGTCTGCCGTGATCGGAGCGGACGTTTCGATCGCGCTGCTCTCCGGGATGCTCGAAGTGCCGGCAAGCAAGATATCCGGAGACCTCAAGGCGCTTGAGGACGCGGATTTCCTTCGCAGGGTAAAGCGGGTGGGATCGGAATACTCTTTCAAGCATGAGCTGATCCGCGAAGTTGCCTACGGAACGATGCTGCTGGGCACGCGCCGTTCGCTTCATGCCAGGGCGGTCGCAGTCATCGAATCCCGGTTTAGCGACCGACTCGACGAGCACATCGACCGGCTGGCCGATCACGCATTCCTGGCGGGGCTTTGGGAAAAGGCCGTGCCGTACCAGCTTCGTAGCTGCCGGCGTGCGGTGAGGCGCGGCGCGAACCAGGATGCGATCGGGATTTACCATCGGGGGCTGGAGACCTTGTCGCATTGGCCGGAATCGGCTGCGAAAACCAGGGCTGAAATTGATTTCCGCCTGATCGTCATCATTGCGCTGGAGCCCCTTGGCAAGCATCGGCAGATTGCCGACGTGCTGCGCGAGGCGCGGGAGCTGGACGACCCCTCGAACGATCCAATACGCAATGCGGCCGTCAATTGTCAGTTCGCGCTCGCTCTTTGGAGAATTGGGGAGCACGATAGTGCAATGGAGGCCGCCCGGGCTGCACACGACATAGCGCAGCGGATCGGCGAGCCCGCTCTCTTGTTTGCGTCTCTGCACCAGATCGGGATCGTGCTCCACGAAACCGGTGCTTACAGAGAGTCGATCGAGATACACGAAAAGTGCTTTGCGTTCGAAAGTCCCGAGCTTGATGCGAGGCGGGCGGGGTGGGCTGCCTATCCGAGCGTCGTACTTCGTACTTTCCTGGCCGATTCCCTGGTCGAAATTGGGGAACTGGAGCAGGCCGAGATCATGGCTGCTGAAGCCATGCAGAGGGCGGAGGATCACTTCTATTCGCGGGCGAACATATCGCATGTGCTCGCCCGCCTCAGAATTGCCCAGGGCCGGCATGTGGAAGCGTTGTCGATCCTGCGGGAGTGCTGGCAAATTTGCCTCGACCGCGGCATCGTGCAGATGTACCCGATCCTTGCTGCACGGATGGGGGAAGCATTTCTAGCCTTGGGCGACACAAGGGCTGCCGCCGAGATTCTGTCCAAGCCGGAGCGGCTGGACGTGCCGCTCGGCGAAAACGCCTTCGGCTGGGGCTGGCTCTTCGTGGTGCAGGGGCGTGCTTTCCTGGCCGCGGGCGATCAAGCGCAAGCACGCATTTCGGGCAAGCGCGCGCTGGCCCTGGCCGAAGAGCGAGGCGAACCTCCGCAACAGGCCTATGCGTTGAAGTTGTTGGGCGAGACTTCACTGGCGAAGGGCGACCGGTCGGAGGCTCAGTCCTACCTCGAGCGGGCTCTCGGGATCGCGACAAAGTGCGACATGCAGCCGTTGGTGGACCTATGTCTTCCCGCCCTCGAGGCCGCTCGCTCGTCGCGCGCTATCTGAATCCGGGGACGACATTGCCCGACGTTATTTCGCCGCGGCAATATCGCCTAGCGCTCGAAGTCCCGGCAGGAAGAAGTAAGCGCCGCCGCGAACCGTGACGAACGGTTTTGGACGATCGACGCGGAGGTTGGCCGGCCGGTTCTGAATCGTGATGCCTTGTCCATCAGGGAAGTGACTGATGGGATCCGTTCCGGTGTAAAGACCGTTGAAATGACGGTTGTTGATCCATGAGTGCTGGATCATCTCGAATTGCCCTGCGATGTCGGCGTTCAGGGCAATGAACAGCATTCCTCTCTCGGCGTCTCCATGGCCATTTGCACCATTTGGCTGCCATGGTTCGCCATATGGCCGGCCTCGCCGGATGATGCGATGCATCTTTGAAAGGTGCAGCGCTGTTTCCGGATCGGGTCCAAGAGAGTCACGCGGATTTGCGCGCCGGATGTGTGCTCCGATCGGGCACTTCAAGCCGGAACGGTCCTCGTGGTAGTACAGGAAGTTGTTTTTGGCATCTTCTTCGCTTCCGTTTGGCTCCTCGGGGACCAGTGGATCGCCATTCTTCCACCGGCCGAGCAGGCGTGCGGCGACCCAGTCATTGGTCTCGCCGATGCTTTTGGCTACGGCGCAAACAAAGGCGTTGAATGCCGGGACATGCTGTTCAAGCTGGCGAAACACAAGATAGGTGCCGTTCCGCCTGATATCGCGATCCTGTCCGTTGGTGATGCACGCCTTGCGTTCGTTCTCATAACCAAGGAGGAACTCGCCCGCCTTTACCTCTCCGTTCGGCTTGATCTCGGACTTTCCGTTCCCGTGATTGGCTTCCTGTCTTTTCGGGCGGCCCTCGATCTTCGGCTGGGAAAATCCGTCCTCAAAGCCGAAATGCTCCCTCTCTTTGGGAAACAGTTGACCCCTTAGTACGATTGGTCGGCCGACGGCGACGCCGGCCAGTTCGTTCAATTCGTTCTGGACCAGCTGATCGATTTCCGTCTCCACCGCGAACAGCATGAGCAGGCAGTCGATTTCACGGGTGTCCTCATTCCAGCCGCCCCAATCCCACTTCTCCGGTGAGCTGTCTTCGAGGTCTCCGAGAATGTTCGTCCGGCGGGGTATCGGGGCTCCCTGGGGACGCGCAGGAGCCATCCCTTCGAGGAATTCGAACGAGAAGGAGTTGAGCGTGGACTGGTCGACCCCGAGATGCCGCAAGCCCGAGGGCGTCAGTGCCAGATTCCTGGCTGGCTGTGCCTTGCTGTCGGACCCGGGCTGGGATGACGTCAACTGCCTCTTTAGCAAGTCGGAAAGCCACCTTCTGTTGCGCGGGAGATCAACGGATTGGAAGCGCCACAAAAGATAGGCCGATTGCTTTAGATCTCCGTAGCCGCTGAGGACGATACCTTGCACATCGTCCCATTCCACTTCGATCTTCTTGCCCATGGTGGTCCCCACTCAAAGGTTTTGAACGATGGCATCGACCCCGCTAGGGGCCAGCGGCCTGGACAGGGATTGTCGAATAGCCGTGCTCGTATTGATGTTCACCACGCTCAACGTTGGATAAGCGCTGTACCACATGATCGTCTCAATCTGGCTCTCCCGCACGTAAGCCTTGAACGGCTGCTCATCCTGAGCCCCCATCCAGAAATAGAACCGCGTCTCGGGGAAGCTGCAACGCGCGCCCGCTTCACCCTCGACATAGGTGTTGGTCCAGATGGCGTTCAGCCCCTTTACCGCCGCCATGTCGATGAACTCGTTCAGGTAGCTGTCCCAGGCGCCGCCATAATTGTCGAGAAACAGCAGTCGTCGACCATTATCAATGAGAACCCAGCGGGCAGAGAGGATGGTCGGGATGTCGCCTAGTGTGCCGACATTGAACCAGAAGCGGGACAAGAGATTGATGAGGAACAGCGTGCCACGTAACGCAATGCCATGAACAACGCCTGGCTTGACGAGCGTCAGGCTAGCCAGGTGATTCTGGAAGCGGTTGTTGCCGCCTTCTTCCCGCGCATATTTTCTCGCGTTCCCGGCGGATCTCGCGACGAGCGCAACGGGATCGTCAAATTGCTGCTTGTCCTTCCGCTCGCGCCGGCGCGCGATGCACAGAAGCACGACACCGAATCCATACAAGACGATCACGCCGACCACTGCATAGGCCGCCAGCAAAAGCAGCTGATCGATCAGCCTTTCGGCATCAACCTGGGCCATGATCGGCCGCAGATAGCGGCTGACGACGAGGGCGATACAGGAGAGCACGAACACCATCAAGAATCGGACAACGTCGAGCCGCCAGCGTCGCCAGTTTTCCTGCCGGCCTTTGAGCTTCTTTACTTCGACCAGCATCTTCAGGGATGTTGCGAAGTATTGCAGGCAGAGCAGCGCGACGATCAGCAGGAACAGGGCGACGCCAGCAATCACATGCACGAGCCAATTGGAAAGCTGGGTCGCAACCAGCAGCGCCCCCATGTTGGGAAGGAGCGCCAGCAGTGCCGCGCCGATGAAAAGAACGAGCACGCCATAGCGCAGGATGATCAGGACGTGCAGGGGAACCCGCGTGATGAAGAATTGTTCGCGCGGATTTTTGCTCAAGCTGGTGAGAGCGAGCTCGAACCCGCGGACCAGAAGCCAGATCGCGGCAAGTCCGATCGGGAGGAACAGTTCCGACGGCAGCCTTACCGGGAAGTTCGGGAAGAGCTGGATGAGAATGCTTTTGCTGCAGTTGTCCACCACTGTAAAGGCGGCCCGGATCGATTCCAGCAGCCGCGGCATGCCGAAGTACTTCACCGCCAGCCAGTCGCACGCAGCGCCGATCAGACAGGCCAGGACAAAAACGGCAAACCCTGCCGCTATGGCGGTCAGGTTGCGGTATTTTACCTCCCATGGCACCGGCGCCGGTTGCTCGGCCCAGCGGCGGTCGTCATTGCCGGTGATGAAGCCGCGCAGTTGCGCGAAGAGTCCGTCCATACGCGGTGCAAAGCCTCCGCGAGGCTGCCGTCCGGCGAAATCGCGGACGGTCTCGGAATGAAGCCCGTTTTCACCCCTGATTTCGGCAGCGGTCCGGCCGGGACTGCCGGTGAAGTAGATGTGAGCTCCCTCGTCGTGATTGATCAGGTACTCTTTTGCCAGCTCGGGAGAGATACGACCGGAAGCGGGATAGCCCACGCAGTGCTGGTAAAGCTGGTGGATACCGTCGCCTGCCTCACGCAGCAGGTCTGAAATGAAATCCTCCTTCGATCCATCAAACGTAGCTTCGAATACCAGGCTTGGATCGAAATCGTCTGTTCTCTCGAGTATGACGCAGCTCGCAAAATGGAGCGTTGGGATACGATCGAACGGGAAGTCCGGTGTGCATCGCATCCCGTCTCTGGGCTCGGCCTTGCCGCGGAGATAGTTACGACATTGCGTTGCTTGCGAAGCCTTTATCGGTGTGATGATGGTGATATAATTCGGCATGGGTTCTATCCGCGCGATACTTCGCGTTGCCAATCATTGAAACGTGACATCCAGACCGGCGGCTACCGGTCCGTCGAACTGCAGCTGACCCTTGGCGCCCTTTGCTCGTGCGACCCCCTTGAGCAGCAACAGTGACCTGAAAACCTCCAGCAAGGCTATTTCGGCGATGTATCGCCCGAAGCACTCGCGCGCCCCGAAACCGAAGTGCAGATATTGCGTGAACGGCCGGCTTGCATCGAAGTTCGACGGGTTAGGGACCGCTTCCTGGTCGAACATGGCCGACAGCGGGGGTGCAAGTACCCTCGTTCCGGCGCGCACGCATCTGGCCTTTTTCGTGCCGTACGCGATCACCGTATCGCGCGGCGTGTCGCGGACCAGCAGCGGCAGCATTGGCCGGAAGCGCAGCGCCTCATAAACATAGTGCCGAAGATCGGTGCGAAGCGTCTCCACACGATTGGCGTCACTGCCACCCATTGCCTCGGTAAGGGCGATCGCAACTTTCTGCGCCTCTTGCAGGGCGTCGGGATGGGCAAGGATCTGATCGATGGCCCCGGCGGCCGCTCGAACGATCGTCGCTCCACCTGTTGCAAGCAGACCGGTCAAGTAGCGCCGTATCCAGTCTTGATCGAACCAACCAGGTGCGCCGGAAGCGCCTAACCGTTGAACGAAGCGGGTGAGCAGAGTGTCGTTTTGAGCGGTCGGAGGCGCTCCCGCCGCCGATGAGGTGGCGGTGATCTCGTTCACCACGAGTTCGGTGATTTTCGCGATATGAGAGCGCGAGCGTAACCAGGGTTCCGAGTCGGTCGGCGGTTTGGCCATGATAATGCCGGCGAGATCACGCATGGCATGCGCCATGTCTTGCGTGTTGCCCGCCAGGGGAGGAATGCCAAAATACTTGTCCGCGATATCGACAACGACCGGTTCAAGCAACTCGGCGACGACGTCGATGCTGCCGTTCGCTGCTGCGATCTGCTGGCGGCATCGCGCGTCAACGATCGCCCTCAGTCTGCTGGGATCGGCGATCGGGTCAACGGCGCTCTGAAGCCACTGGCGTTCTTCCGCATGCCGCTGACGCCAGTCCACAGTCATGAGGAAATTGCCCCACGGCATTCCCGGCTCGATCGACTCGCCCAGCGTGAAGTCGTCGAAGCGCTCGAGCACCTCGCGCACCTCGCGGGCCTGCGTGACGATCATCAGTTTGTGAAAGATAAATACCGGTCGAAAGCGTCGCAGGACGCTGAAGACGAACTTGAAGAGACCAAGCTGACAGAGGAAATGGCATTGCACGCGGTAAAGCCGCATGCGAAGCGCGATGCGTCGTGCCTTGATGAAGCGTTCCAGCCAAGCGACGAATTGGAAATAGCGATCCGGCGATTCACGTCGTACGGTCGACTTGAAAATATCTGTGTCCATCGACAGCCCCCCGAAGCCTTGCTGCGCAATGTCACCGGCACAAGGCCTGATCTTATTACCGCCGTAATCGTTAGCGCAGTCCGCGCCTTGGTCATGTGAACTGGTTCACATTTGGACCAATCAAGCTGCGAAAGCTTTCCAGGCCTCGGAGGGTAGTGTCCGGCCTGGCGGGTTGCCAAGCCGGGGTTCAGGCAGCGAATACGGGGCTTGGCGGCCGGAGCTAGTTGCGGTGCTGCGCCAGAAATGCGCGAAGGGAATCGTGCGGGCTCTCGATATCGGCGATCACCCAGCCGTCGGGGCCATTGACGACAATGAAGTTCAGCCGCACCGCGCGCCCCTGATTGTCGAAGGCGACGTCGAGATAGGTCCGGTCGAACTGCTTGCGCAGCACCGCGATCGAGACGGCACCGAGTTTCCAGCTGGAACCCTGCACCAGGAAGTCATAGGGCTCGCGGCGCGGGGCGATCCAGGCACTGCGCAGGCTGGGGTCGAAGAATTTTGCGGCGGTCTCGGCGTTGCGCGGCAGGCCTCTTGAGAGGTCAGCGGCGCCGCTGCCGTAATGGGCGTAGACGTTGCGGACCAGCGATTCCGGCGATTTGAAGCCGGCCGGGGCCGGCGCCGCGCCAAGGAACAGGAGCAGTGCTGCGGTCGCCACGATCTTCATCGGCTTTATTTGCATCGGTCGATATCGTACTGTCCGGCCTCAAGATTATCACCATCCTCAGAAGCTTACGAAACGCATGCGTGAACTGTTCGATGAAGTCGCCGGCCAATCGCCCCTCGACCCCGGGGAGGCGGTGCGCCGCGCCTCGCGTACGCCGCAGCGCAAACGGTTCTACAAGGACGCCGGCGTCGGCGAGGGCGACGGCGGCTTCACCGTCACGCTCGACGGCAAGGCGATCAAGACCCCCTCGGGCAAGACCGTGGTGGTGCCCCGGCGCGAGATTGCCGACGCCATCGCGGCCGAGTGGGCAGCCCAGGGCGAGACCATCGATCCCCTGGCCATGCCGTTGACGCGTTTTGCCAACAGCGTCGTGCAAAGCGTGGTCGATCGGGCTGATGCGGTGGCCGACGATGTCGCCAAATATCTCGGCACGGACTTGCTGTTCTACCGCGCCGGCCATCCCGAGGTGCTGGTGGCGAAAGAAGCCGCACACTGGGACCCCATCGTGTTCTGGGCGGCCGAGGAATTGGGCGCGCATTTCATGCTGGCCGAAGGCATCAATCATGTGCGTCAGCCGGACGCCGCCATAGCGGCGGCGCGCGCGGCATTCCCTGTCGATCCCTGGTCGATCGCGGCGCTGCATGTGGTCACGACGCTGACCGGCTCGGCGCTGCTGGCGCTGGCGCTGGCCCATGGCGTGCGGGAGCCTGCCGACATCTGGACGGCGGCCCATGTCGACGAGGACTTCAATACCGAGCAATGGGGCCTCGATGAGGAGGTGGCCTCGCGCCGGGCCGCCCGGGCGGTCGATTTCGAGGCCGCCACCCGGATTCTTAACGCGATGAAGGGCGCTCCGGGGTAGTCGGTTAACGGGAGGTTTACGCCGCCGGGCTAGTTTGCCCCGGAAACGAGACCCCGCGCATGGCGATTTCAGTCACCCCGGTACTGCCCGTACAGCCGGCCCAGGAGGTCGTGGCGGTCACGCCGGAGCTTGCGCTGCAGCCGGGCACGACGATCAACGCCACCGTGCTGAAGGTGCTGTCCGCCGACCTCGTGCGCATCGCCATCGCCTCGCTTTCCATCGACGTGAAGACCGAGATCCCCCTGGAGCAGGGCCAAGCACTGAAGCTCGCGGTGTCGCAGACCGAAGGCGGCATCCGCCTCACCAATGTCACCGGCAACGCCAATGTCAGCGGCAACGCTGTTGAGCTTGCGCCCGATGCCGTGACGCTGTCGCCCGATGCGCTGCTGGAAGCACCGATCGCACCCAGCACGACCGCCGCGCCGAAGGCCGTGCTGACGCCGCTGGAGAAGGCGACCATCACCATTGCCGCGCAGACGGCTGCGACGGAGCAGGGCAGCCAGGCGCCGCTGTTTGCCAACCTCGCCAGCATCGTCAATTCGCCCGCGTTGCCGCCAAAACTCCAGCAGGCCATGCGCGAAGTGCTGGCGCAGCAGACCGGCCTCGACCCCAATCTCGAAGGTGCCGATATCAAGGCGGCGTTCGAGAAATCGGGCCTGTTTCTCGAGGCTTCGCTGGCCGCAGGCGCGGTGCCGTCCAGCGGCGGCGCGCCCGATCTGAAGGCCGCGCTGCTGGTACTGCGGCAGACGCTGCAGACGGTTCTGGGCGGCGAGGCGCAGAGACAAGTGACGCCGCCGCGCGGTGACGCGGCGACAGCGTTGCCGCCGACGGGGACACAGGAATTCGAGCCGCAGGAAATCCTGTTTCCGCAGGCGAGGGTGCCCGTTGCGGAAAAAGCCGGCGATTTCGTCATTCTTGCGCGCGCCGGATTCAGCGGCATCGCCAAAGACGCAGTGCCCAACGCTGCCGTGCTCAGCCTGTTGCAGCAAGCCGGGCCCGATCCCGCGCCGGCCGCAAAAGCGGCAACCGCCTTGAGGGCACTGCAGGGCGAGGACGTCCACACCAACACGCCACCGCCGCCGTTCCGCGGCGCATCGCCGTCGGCGCAGCCGGTCGCCTCCGCCTCCATCGCGCCGGAGACGCCGCTGGCACCCGCCGCGCATCATCTGCTTGCCGATACTGATGCGGCAATTGCGCGCCACACGCTGCTGCAGGTGGCCTCGCTCCCGGATCGCATCGACGCTTTGCCGCAGCCCGCGCAGACCAACGACACCACGGGACCGCGCTGGAATTTCGAGGTGCCATTTGCGACGCCGCAGGGTACCGCGATGGCGCAGTTCGAGATTTCCCGCGATGGCGGGACCGAAGGCGTCGAGGCCGCCAAGAAAGTCTGGCGCGCGCGCTTCACGATTGATGTCGAGCCGACGGGTCCCGTGCATGCGCTGATTGCACTGGTCGGCGAAAAGACCTCGGTGCGGATGTGGGCCGAGCGGCCAGCGACCGCGGAAAAACTCCGCGCCGGCAGCGCCGAGCTCAGCCGGGCATTGACGCGGGCGGAGCTGACGCCCGGTGACATCGTGGTCCGTGACGGCACGCCGCCACCGCCGCAGACGAATGCCGGTGGTCATTTCCTGGATCGCGCGCTGTGAGCGGTGACTCCAACCAGCTTGCCGTCGCGCTGCATTACGACCGCACCGGCGCGCCGCGCGTCGTCGCCAAGGGTAAGGGCGCAATCGGCGCCAAGATCGTCGAAATCGCCAAGGCGCACGACATCCCCATCGAGGAGAACGAGGTGCTGGCCGGTGCGCTCTCCAAGGTCGAACTCGGCGACGAGATCCCGGCCGAGCTCTACAAGGCGGTCGCCGAAGTCCTGATCTTCGTGCTGCGGCTGTCGGGCAGGGTGCGCTAGCTACTTCGCGGGTGCCTCGCCGAAGAAGCCGGCGATCTTCGTCAACCTTCCGGCCGCATCGACCTCGCCGAAATCAATGGAAACGGGAGCCGTGCTGCCGTCCGCGCGCACCTGCCGCCACAGGAAACGCACGACGTTATGGTGGAGGTCGACGGCGCTCATCATCTCCAGGTAAGCGCCGGGCCGGCTTGCCTGCACTTTGCCGATGTGTGCGACCAGCGCGTCGCGGCCGCGCAATTCCACAGTCGGATCGACATAAGTCGCATCGTCAGCCCAGCAACGCGCTAGCAGGCACGCCCGCGCCGCCGCGTCCGGCTCGTTCCAGGCTTTCACATAGGCCATCACATTGGCCGCCACCGTGTCGCGGTTAAGGTCGCTCATCGTCACCTCGCCCTTGGCGTTCCCCGGTTGATTGCGGAGGAACCGGCGCCTGTCCAGATCGGCGTTATCCGCTGGACGACAAATTGCCATTGTTTTACCACCATGCCATGGGCATCTTGCCGCCGCGTCTCAACCCTTCTGCCGGTGCTACCCAGTGATCCATCGCCGCCACGCGCTCGGTCTTCTCGCCGCCGCAACTCTGCTGCCATCCCGCAGCTTCGCCAACGTCTCCTACCAGCGCAGCGAGTTCCGCAACGATCTGCAGAAGCGCTTCTTCGATCTCGGCACTGACGGCACTTTTGTCGGCTACAAGGTCGAGGACTACCTCATCGTCGCCAGCGACAAGCAGCGCTCGGGTGAGGACCGGCTGCCGGCCTCGACCTACAAGGTGCCGAACTCGCTGATTGCGCTGGAGACCGGCGTGGTCGCCGATCCCGACAAGGACGTCTTCAAATGGGACGGCGTCAAGCGCAGCATCGAGGCCTGGAACCAGGATCACACGCTGCGCACGGCGATCGCGGCCTCCGCGGTGCCGGTCTATCAGGAGATCGCGCGGCGCATCGGCGCTGAGCGCATGCAGAAATATGTCGACCTCATCGACTATGGCAATCATAACATCGGCGGCGGCATCGACCAGTTCTGGCTCACCGGCGACATGCGCATCGACCCGATGCAGCAGGTCGATTTCCTCGACCGGCTGCGGCGCGGCGTGCTGCCGGTGTCGAAGCGCAGCCAGGAGCTGGTGCGCGATATCCTGCCCACGGTGAAGGTCGGCGATGCCGTCATCCGCTACAAGACCGGTCTCTTGGGTGCCGAGCGCGGCCAGCCGTCGCTTGGCTGGCTGGTCGGCTGGGCCGAGAAGGGCAACAGCCAGACCGTGTTCGCCATGAACATGGATTGCAAGACGCTGGAGCATACGCCCGCGCGCATGACCGTCACGCAGCAGTGCCTGACGGATATCGGCGCGATCTAAATCACGCGACCTGCCGCTTCAGGAACGTGCGGCCACGGTTGATGGTGCGCGCCTTCAGCTCCGGCGGATCTTTCCATGGGAATACCGTGGTCTCCGCATTCGGGCAGAGCGAGGCGATTTCGATCGACGTCACCAGCGGGTGCGCGTCGACATCGTCAGGCAACACCAGCATCGATGTCTGGCATGATTTCGCGAAATCGCGGGACACGCTGTACACGAACTCTGGCCGTGTACGGTAGAGGTTGTGCAGATACTTCTCGATGGTGTCCATCGAGACGTCCGGCCGGCGTTCCTGCAACTGCTTGGCCCAGACGGTCTTGCCGGCGTCGTACATGTAGTCGGGCTTGGCCGGGTTGTGACCGACGGGCTGGCTCAAGATCGCAGCCGCAATGCGCTGCGGCGCGCGCTCCATCAGCTTCATCGCGAACGGGCCGCCGATGCAGTTGCCGAAGAAGGCGAACTTGCTGATGCCGAGATGATCCATCACGCCGAGCTGGTCGTCGGCGAACGCGCCCCAGGGATCGTCGACCTGCACCGGTCCCGTGGACTCGCCGCCGGTGGCGTTGCGCTGGTCCATCGTGATGACGCGAAAATCGTTCTTGAACTCCTCGGGGATGTTGATCACCGCACGCGCCCACACGGCGATGCACGAATTCAGGCCGCCGCCGGGCGTCGCCAGCAGCGGAAAACCCGAGCCGATCTCGGCGTAGCGGATGCGGACGTTGCCCTTTTCGTAGAAGCCGACCTTGGCGCCGGCAGGCAGTCCCGTAACCGCTGCCGTCGTCTGTGCCTGCGCGAATACTTGCGGTACTGCGCTTGCGGCTGCGGCGGCCGCGCCAGTTGCAAGAACGGTGCGTCGGCTGGAATCGATCATCGGCTACTCCTTGTCACTCCACGCAGCACACGGATGGCGCGCTAGCCCAGCTTGAACAGCGCCTGCAGGAAGTCGCTCACCGCCTTACGGGCTTCCTGCGCGGTCGCGGGGTTGCCGCCGACATGCGGATCGAGATTGACGCAGGTGTCCATATAAGTGAACGGCTGCTGGGTCGCCGTATTGATCAGCACGCCGCCCTCGGCTTCCTTGATGCGGCAGTTGCGCACGGTCTGCGCGCCGGTGGCGACCACATTGGAGGAGATGCCGAGCAGGCCGGAATCGAAACCGTGCTGGGAGTCCGGATACTCCGTCAGGATGACGTCGCGCTTGGCCTCTTGCAGCCGCGCGAGATAGGCCTTGCAGCTTGCCACCGGATTATAGTCATCCGGCGTGCCGTGGAAGATGCGGATCGGCCGGTCGACGACATCGGTGTCGCCGGCATAGGTGGTCGCGCAATCCGGATAGAAGGGGATGTAGGCGGCGAATTGCGCGCCGGACTTGTTCCACATCTCATTGAAGCGCTTCAGGCTGGCATAGAGCGCGCCCTGGCCGCCGCGGGAAAAGCCCATCAGCACGATGCGGTTGGGATCGACGCGCGGATGCTTGGCAAGGATCGCGAGCGCGCCGTAGATATCGAGGATGAAATTGAGCCGGCCGAGCTTGGCCTGATCCTGGTTGACCGAGGTCAGCCCGCGGCCGGAGAAGCCGTCGATCACGAAGGTGGAGATGCCCATTGAGTTGAGATGGCGCGTCCAGGGGTCCATGCCCGGGCTGATCCCGCCGGAGCCGTGCATCAGCACGACCGCGGGAAGCCGCCCGGTGCCTTGCGCGATCTTGAGCTCGCCCGCCATGGTGACGGGCTGGCCGGCCTTGGCGTCGCCGGTGAGGAACTGCTGGTCCGACAAGGTCAGCGAGGGGATGGTGTGCATCTCGACCCTTGCCGCGACCTCCTTCGGGATGCCCTGCGCGTTGGTCTCGATGCAGGTCAGAAGCACGCCCGTGCAGAACACCGCGGCGCCCGCCGCCACGCGCCAATCGATCAGCATTGGTTCCCCCGAAGCCGTTATTGTTTGGGCCGGATGGTAACGCAAAGCCACCGGGTGGAGTAGGGCGGATTGGACCAGCAGGACCGCGCGAAACGCGGCCCTTTCCAAAACATCGAAAACAACCCCATGCAAAGTAGCGGGGGCGCCAAGCGGTTCAGGCGCCGCCGTCATCCGCCTGCGCATGACTTCGGGCGGCCACGACAAATCCGCCCCTTCGGACCTCAACGTCCGCTGCGCGACAGCGACAGCGACACCGCCGTCACATTGGCTCCTTGCGGGCGAATGGACACGGTTTGCCTGTTCCCCTGCGTCGTCAGCGACAGATTGGCCGAGAAATTGTCGCCTCGCGCTGCAGCTTCGATGTGGTCGCCGCCGGCGCGCCCCGAGATCGTCCCCGAGGCATTGCGGCTGGACTCGCTCCACGAACCCGAAATCGCGCCGCCGCGATAGGCGGCGTTGCCCGAGAGGTCGAAATTGTAGCTCGCGCTGGCGCAGCGCAGGTTAAGGCTGATCTCCGACCCGCTGCCGTCCACGTCGTAGGTCGCGCGGCAGCGCAGCCGTTCCTGCGTGCCGTCACTGGTCGATAGGGTGCCGCCGCCGGACCATGTGCCGGCGAGCGGGGACAGCGGCGAGGCGGCCCGCGCGGCGCCCGAGACGAGGACGAGCGCAGCGACGAGCACGCCAGCCCTGGCGAAATGCGATTTTGACATGATGAATCTCCATTCGACGTCGATGGCGTGACAACGCTTCAGTGCGGGCAGCGTTCTTTCACGATCCAACGAGTTCCATCCGATGGAGACGGCTAGCCCACCGCGCCTTTGCCGATCCGCCCGAGATGGGTGAACGCAAAGCCGGCCTGGTACTTCAGGCCGTAGCCGAGCGCGCGGTCGATGCCGATATGGGCGAGCCAGATCATGGCGATGGACAGCACCAGAGGCGACGATATCGCAAGGCCCGCCGTCATCAGCGCGACCGGCAGGAGATAGGAGTGCGCGGCGTTGTAGACGATCGCGCCGGCCTTGGGGCCGGCGAGATAGGCGGCAAAGCTCAGGTCAGGCGCCAGGAACAGAATGGCATAGACCCACCACGAGCCATCCCACAGCGCGTAGAGCAGGGTCATGCCGGCGAACAGCACCACGCCCTCGAGGCGGAGCAGGACGCGTACCCCGCCGGTCGCGGCACCGGTCTCGGGGCTTAAGGTCGTTTCTGGCATGGCCTGCTTTCCCATTGATTTGTCTGGATTATTGTACCGCCCTGGTCCGCCTTATCGGTCGCCAAGGCGGTTTCCGCTTCGCGAAAGAGCGTGTTAGATACCCGCCAAACTTGGGGCGGAAGTGCCGCTCGGGGACATAGTAGCTGAAACGGGCGGAAGCAAATGAAGGACATCCTGGACACCCTTGAAGAGCGTCGCGCGGGCGCAAAACTCGGCGGCGGCGAGAAGCGCATCGAGGCGCAGCACGCGCGCGGCAAGCTCACCGCGCGTGAGCGCATCGAGCTTCTGCTCGACAAGGGCTCGTTCGAGGAGTTCGACATGTTCGTCGAGCACCGCTCCACCGAATTCGGCATGGAGAAGAACAAGGTGCCCGGCGACGGCGTCGTCACCGGCTGGGGCACCGTCAACGGCCGCAAGACCTTTGTGTTCGCGAAAGACTTCACGGTGTTCGGCGGCTCGCTGTCGGAGACGCATGCGCTGAAGATCACCAAATTGCAGGACATGGCGATGAAGGCGAGGGCGCCCATCATCGGCCTCTATGACGCCGGCGGCGCGCGCATCCAGGAGGGCGTAGCTGCCTTGGCGGGCTATTCCTATGTGTTCCGCCGCAACGTCATTGCCTCGGGCGTGATCCCGCAAATATCAGTCATCATGGGCCCCTGCGCCGGCGGCGACGTCTATTCGCCCGCGATGACCGACTTCATCTTCATGGTCAAGAACACCAGCTACATGTTCGTCACCGGCCCCGACGTCGTGAAGACCGTGACCAACGAGGTCGTCACCGCCGAGGAGCTCGGCGGCGCCTCCGTGCATGCCACGCGCTCCTCCATCGCCGACGGCGCCTTCGACAACGACGTCGATGCGCTCTTGCAGATGCGCCGGCTGATCGACTTCCTGCCGTCGAACAACAGCGACGGCGTGCCGGAATGGCCGAGTTTTGACGACATCGAGCGCGTCGATGAATCCCTGGACACGCTGATCCCCGACAATCCCAACAAGCCCTACGACATGAAGGAGCTGATCCTGAAGGTCGTGGACGAGGGCGACTTCTTCGAGATCTCGGAGACCTTTGCCAAGAACATCATCACCGGCTTCGGCCGCATCGCCGGCCGCACGGTCGGCTTCGTCGCCAACCAGCCGATGGTGCTGGCCGGCGTGCTCGACAGCGACGCATCGCGCAAGGCCGCGCGGTTCGTCCGCTTCTGCGACGCCTTCAACATACCGATCGTCACGTTCGTGGACGTGCCGGGCTTCCTGCCGGGCACCGCGCAGGAATATGGCGGCCTGATCAAGCACGGCGCGAAGCTCTTGTTCGCCTACTCACAGTCGACCGTGCCGCTCGTCACCGTCATCACCCGCAAGGCCTATGGCGGCGCCTTCGACGTCATGGCGTCGAAGGAAATCGGCGCCGACATGAACTACGCCTGGCCGACCGCCCAGATCGCCGTGATGGGCGCCAAGGGCGCGGTGGAAATCATCTTCCGCGCCGACATCGGCGACGCCGACAAGATCGCCGCGCGCACCAAGGAATACGAAGACCGCTTCCTGTCACCGTTCATCGCGGCCGAGCGCGGCTATATCGACGACGTGATCATGCCGCACTCGACGCGCAGGCGCATCGCGCGGGCGCTGGCGATGTTGAGGGATAAGAAGGTCGAGATGCCGGCGAAGAAGCACGACAATTTGCCGTTGTGAGGGTCGAATACGACTTTAGGAATAGAGGCCTGGAGTGTGGAAGACTCGTAGGGACTTTGAACGTGACCTAGCCGAATCTTACCGCTCGTCCGGTCTAAATCGCATGTCCGGACTAAATCTTGGTAGGGAGATGAAGCCCCTAGGCGCGCGACTTCTTCGTGCGGGGCCAAGAAACAAAAAGCCTCCAAAGGAGGTCTTGAAGACTCTCTCAATTCTAGATGATTTGATTTTGGACGCCGTGTTTTGGTCGCATTCGCTGAGTGTTGAATTGTACGAAACGAGAGCGCTATCCAAAAGACGAAATTTCAAGCGATCTATTGCCGCTCTCTTGATGAAGATCAGTCAGGATTCAATGGTCGTTCGACGATTGATGGTCGACGGATACGACGTGCAGGCTAAGAACCTGCTTCGTTCGGTCGACGAGCATATAGATGCCGTCTATTATCTCTGTATTCGTCCGGCGCTCTGCGACGAATTCGTTTTGACCATCGATGAGGAGAGTGCGAATAAATTTTGGTGGAATCATATTCGTCGGGCGCGCAAAGCTATTGATTCTGAGCTTAGGCGACGCCTGAACAATGATTTGATATCGGAATTGACGCTCTATAAGGAAGCAGAGCGTCATATGTTGTCGACGGCGCATCATCCTTCTTACGTCGCCAGCACGTTGCCCTTTATAGTTCCATATGAAGGCACCAATGTTTACACGTACCTTTTTGGAATCCCGAACGAGTATTCGTATCGTACGGGCAGGTTCTTGTTTTTTCTGTTGGCCGAAATGTCCATGATTATCGGGTACTTGGATCCTGAGCTTAATCGAGTGATCGGGGGGCGGCGCGGCGACTTCCGGAAGGATCTGATCCGCAAAGGGCGCCTGCATCTCGTAAAGATGTTGCTCCTAATGAGCGAGAACTGGGAAGCCCAAACGTTTGCGACGTCGAAGTCGATGGAAGACCATTTAAGCAAATTGCCGCGGTGAACTCGGCTATCGTGGTCAGGCCGAGTAGTTCTTTCGGCACTTTCAGCGCCTCACTTCATCCCCATGCAGTTCGCGTAAAACGTCGTCGTTGCCGGCCAGTCCGAGAACATGCCGCGGATGCCGACCTGTTTGGCGAGCACATCCAGCACGGTCAGCGTATCGCCGTCGCGGTCGATCGCCGCCTTGACCGAGCGGTGATAGAAGCCGCCGCCCTTGTGGAGCGGGCCGTCGCGCTCCAGTGACCAGCCGATCAGGTCGAGGCCGGCGTCCTTTGCCGCCTTGGCGTAGGCGGAGGGGATGATCTCGTTCTTCTCGTTCAGCGCCAGCATGACCCAGATCGGCGGGGCGAGGATGCGCACGCCTGAGGCTTTCAGCTCGGCCATCGACGGCTTCCAGGTTTCGGGCTTGTCCGGGTCGAGGCCGCGCTTTTCGTAGCGGTCTTCCAGATACACCGCCTGCGCGCCGAAGGCGGGCTCGGTTTTGATCCAGAACAGGATGTCGTTGAGATCAAAACTCTGGGCGAAGACGTGCTCGGCCGGAATGCCGGCCTTCTTGTAGGCGTCGATCATCTGGGCTGCGTATTTTTCCTGCGTGTAGTCGCCGTCGAACGGCATCGGCACTTCCGGTGACTTCAGCTCCGGCGTGAATTTCGCGCCAAAACTCTTGATCAGCGCGATGCTCTCGTCGTGCGTCATCAACGTGCCCGTGGCAGCATAGAGGTCGGTGCGCCAGCGCGGCGTGCCGTTCTGGTATTCTTCCGGCGTCTTCGCATCGGGATTGAAGCCGTCCATCTTCGCGGTCAGCCGCCGGTAGTCGGCGAGCGTGATGTCCGAGGTGCAGCATTTGGCCGAGGCCTTCTTGCCGGTGGCGGGATCGGCCGGGGAGAAGGCTTGCGAGCACTTCGCGGCGAGGTCCGGCACGGTCAGGATGTTGGTCGTGGTGTGCAGGTCGCATTGTGAATGCCGGCACACCAACTCGCGATCTTTGGTGAAGGTGACGTCGCATTCGATCACGCCGGCGCCCATGCGGGCGGCCGCGATGTAGGACTCCCTTGAGTGCTCGGGGAACATCAGCGCGGCGCCGCGGTGGCCGATGGAGAAATCGGTCTTGCGGAACGGGCCGGTACATTGCGCCAGCTGCTGCTTCAGCGGTCCGTCCTTCATCTTGTCGACGAGATAGAACGGCCGCGGCCCGATCTGCGGCTCGCGCGGCAAAGGGATGTCCTGCGCAAGGGCGGGCAGGTGGTGCAGCAGAAGCGTGGCGAGCAGGACAAGGCAAGCGCGGATCAACATGAGCGGAATCCTGATGAAGCTTTGCAGGAAGATATCACGGCGGATGTGACGGTTGTGTGCGACTGCTAGGTCCGCGTGCCCTGATCGAGAAACGGCCGCCATGAGAGAGCCTCTCGTCGGGCGTCGGCAAAGTCGCCGTCTTCCAGATGCTTGCCGACACAGCTGAGGTACTCGCAAAGGAAGGTCGCATCCGGCAGCTGGAAGGCGCGCTCGCCGGGAGTCCAGAGCTCGAACCTCCTGGCGGCCGTGAACAGGGACAGCATCCCGGGTTTGAGATCGCGGACGTTATCTGGCCAGCCGGGCGCGGCGGTCCTGGCACGGATGCCTTCCGACAGGCTGCGGAACTTCCAGCCGATGCTGCGAAGCGAGGCCGCCTGCTTCGCGCCGGCTTTGCGGCTCAGCCATTCCAGCATCACGCCGACGACCACACCAGTCAGGAACGCCAGCGCAAATCTGAACCAGAGCTGCTGGCCGAGTGCGAGAAGACCGGTGAAAGCGGGCGTTGCGGTCGCGTCACGAAAGGCGGTCCTCGCCGCGCTGCCGGCATCGGCAAAGACATTGTCCTCGAGCCACTTCTTGAGGACAGGCGCGATCAACGGGACGAGCAGAAGACCCCAAATCCCAAACAGCAGGCTCTTGAGCAGTCGGGACATTGGAACCCGCACGCTGACAGCCGCCCCGCCGCATTAGAGGCGAAATCCGGCCGCCCAGCCACCCCTAAAAAACCCGAGCGTGGATGCTGTGCCCCTTGGCGTGAACTTGGGTACGCTCGGCGCAGCCGCTGCTCGAGTCTGAAGCGCCCCACACTCATCATCCTGCAGCCTTGCTTTGGTCAAACCTGGAGTGAGTGCTTGGCGAGTTCGTGGATGAATCCGCTCCGCTTGTTGGGCAACGGCGGGCGGGAAAGGGGACCGCCAATGGATTCCACAGTGATGTCGAGAGCGACCGAGGCCAATGATGCGCTGGCCGCGCGCGCCGGTGAACGGCTGGCGCACGCTTACGAGCAGATCGCCACTGCCGATGAGCAGCTAGCGCGGCTGACCGAACAGATGACGAGGATGGAGCAGGATGCCGCGCGCCCGGCTTCGGCTGTTCTGCTGAAGCGGCCGTCGCGCGGCAGGCCGCTGCTGCGTGGTTTCATCGGTGTCGTTGCGGCAGCGTGCATCATCGGGGGCGCGCTGGCGTTGCAATCATCCTATGGCGCGACAGCCGGGCCGGCGATTGCCCGGTGGGCGGCGCCCTATCTCGGCTCGGTTTCCTGGTTGCCGCTTGCGAAACCCGAGCAGGGGACGCAGCCGATGCCGTCCGGCGTCCGTCTTGCGGCGGCGGATGCGGCGCCCCCGCCGGCGATGCCTTTGGCGCAGGCCGGGACACAAGACGCTGCTTCGCCGCATGCCGCGACGTCGCCTGACGTGGCGCAGTTGCTGCAAACCATGGCCCGCGATCTCGCCAGCGTGCAGCAGGGGATCGAGGAGCTCAAGGCGGGCCAGGAGCGATTGGTAATCGACAATGCAGCCATCACGGAGAAGTTGAGGGCCGGCCAGGAACAGCTGACACGCCTTGCGACGCGGCTTTCCGAGCAGGAGCAGCGGGCGGCGAGGGCGGCAGTACCTCCGCCCCCGCCCCGGCCTGTCGCGGAGCCGGCACGCAGGCCAGCGCCGGCGTCACCGCAAGCCCGGGCGCAACCGCTGCAGCTGCAGCCGGGACAACGCTAGGGCTGCCCCAGCGAAGCGTTATCCGCCGCAGCAGGATTTGCGGTGAAGGCGGCGGATTACGGCTTCCGCCTTCGCTCTGCGAGCTACGGCGGACAAGTCGCCTAATCCGCCCTACGCTTTCTCAATACTCCGCGTAGATCTCGATCAGATTTCCCTCGGGATCCCTGAAGAACAGCGTGCGATGGCGCCAGTCGGGCAGATCCGTCGGGCCGCGCAGGATTGCCACGCCCTTGGCGAGCAGCTCCGTGTGGCAGGCATCGACCGCGGGCGGCGGGACGCGGAAGGCGAGTTGCACGGCGGCCGTGCCGGGGAGGGCCTCTCCGTCAGGAAAATGGGTCCAGCCGCGCGGGCGCAGCGTCAGCAGCGCTGCGCCCACGCGAAAACTGCACCAGTTGGGCTGGTCGGTCTCGATGGGGAATTGCATGACGTCGCGATAGAAGGCGCGGGTTTCCGCCATCTTCGTGCAGAGCAGGATGGTGTAGTCGAGGTTGGTTATTCCACCGAGGGGCAATGCAGGATTCCTTGCAAGGTTCATGAGTTCGCAGGGCAGATCAGCGCTGGGCCTTGCTCTTGGCCACAAAGTGCCCATCGAGCGTCGAAAAATGCCCTCAAACGGCGGCCCCAATGGCGAGGGGACAACACGAGTATGCCTGATAACAATGACCGCCGTAAATTCCGCTGAGATTTCCGTACGACGATACAAGGATGCACCTGAGTGCGACGTCATCGTCGTTTTCCGGGGGCAGGAATTGTCGCTCAGGTGCCGCGACTACGATCAGGCGGTCAGATGGGCCCGCATCGAATGCAAGACCTACAAGGTGACGAAGGGGTTCACGGTGCAGCAGCCGGTGGGCGCTCTGCTGACGAAACTTGCTTCTGTGGCGCGCCGGGCACGTTCGTCCAGAATGACACCCTGGCCGGTCGAGCGGGTTTAGCCTCTGTATGGGAGATGCGCAGGCCGAATGGTGCGTCGACCACGCCGGTTCATGGCCTGCCCGCGCTTGCCAGCAGCTGAGGAATTTTGGCCATGCCTGCTGCGGAAGCCTCCTGGAGCTGCTTCAGCGTGGCGATCTTGTCGGTCTCCTCCGGTCTTACGCGAGCCGTCTGAGCAAAGAGTGTGTTGAGGCGCGACTTCATCAGCCATTCCTCGATTTTCGAGTGGGCTGTCCAGGCACGGCGATTTTTGCCGGAGACCCCCAGCATCCGTAACCAATCGATTGGAAGGACAGGGTTGGGCACGGGCTGACACAGCGCGTTCTTCTCGTCCGGATCGGTAATGGTCGCCTCGATAAAACCGACAAGGGCGGCACTGAAGGTGGGCTGGCAGGTCCTGACCATCTGGACGTTGATCCGGTTGCCGGACCAGATCGGCACCTGAGGTTTTCTTGAAATGCCACTCGCGCTGCAGTCGATGACCAGCGTATTCGGAGCCATCGAGATCTCGCCGCGGTCGAGGACTATCCGGTTGCTTTCCACGGCTTGGACGTAACCGAGCCGGATCACGTTTTTGATGCGCCTCAGCTGGACCAGTTCGTCTTCCGTAATCGTTGCGCAACGATAAATGGTCGGCCTTATCGCCGGATCAAGGCGCATCAACTGGCCGCTCGCCTCGAGTCGGTCGAAGAGATCGGTGATGTCGGAAGCAGCGCTCACCGCTTCGAACTGCCTGACAAGGCTTTGGAAGGTTGTCAGAAAGAATTCGTCGCCCGGCTGAAAGATCGCGCGGTTGATGAACCAGGCATCGTTCGGCATCACCCAATCGATCCGATCAGGGTCGATCCCGTGCTCGAGCAGCCAGAGGCAGGTATCTATGCCGGTCTTGCCGGGACCGACCACGACAAAGCGGTCGTCCTGTTTTGCGGCCTGCGCGATGGCATTCGGCGGGACGCACCGCACGCCGGCTGCGAGACGATATTTCGGCGGGCGCTGCGATGGAATGTCGAACGTCCAGTACGCGCTGTCCACCACGCTCTTGCGCACAACGACGTTCCGACGCTCGCCGGTCAGCAGCGATTCAAACTGATCGTCTGCCGTCACATTGGACATCGGAAAATATTGAACCCGGCCCGAGGGAAGAAAGCGCTGTTGCATCACCTGGTCGAAATATGCCAGCACCTCGGCTCCGCTGGCGAGATTGCAAAGTCCCTTGTTGAAGCCGGCCGTATCCTTGTCGAGACTACCGAGGTTTCGCGAGTTCACCCCGTAGAACGCCGCGGGCTGATGCAGACGAACGAACGGGTAGGCATCGTTCCAGTGACCACCCGGTTTGTCCCGCCGGTCGACCATCAGAATCCGGGCGTCGCTGTGGCTCAGCAATTCGTCGGCAAAAGCCATCGCCGCTGCGCCGGCACCGATGATCAGATAGTCGGTTCCAAGAGTTTCGGGCACCAAATTCTCCCTGCTTCCGCTCGGGGATCATATACCGAATCGAGCTGAAAAAAGTGTGGGGCAAACTTCTGGAAGTTTTCCATCAGAAGCCAGTTTGCCCGCCCGCTGATCGGCGCGTCAGCGCACCGCGGCGACCATCTTGGCCGGGACGGAGGGACGAAGGCCGAGGCCGCGGGCAAACCTCGGCAGCTTCTTTGCCGGCAGTTTTTCCGGAAGCTGTCCGAAATAGGCAATCGCTTTCATCATGGCGGCTCGGATGGCGGGCTCGGCCTTCGCGCAGATGAACCAGCAGATCAGGATGAGCATGCCGAGCTGGATCCCCACGGACAGGATGGGATCGAGGCCAGCATCGACCAGCACGCGGATGATCGCCGTGCCCGTGATGTTGTGCATGAGATAGAGCGGATAGGTGATCAGCCCGAGCGTCCTCAAATAAGCCGGCGCTTCAGACGAAGCGGTGGCCGCAGGGCGCCTGTTGCGGTTCGCGCACCAGGCAATGAGGCCGACCGCCGCCGCCCAAACCGCGATCGGCACGAAGGCGGACTGATCCGCGATGGCCGGGATGGTCGTCAGGAAGAACGAGGCAAAGAAGTAGATTTCGGCGGCGCCCGAGAGAAGCGTGACGGCGACGGCGAGCCATTCGAGCCTGGTCAATTCCCTGTTGGCGGAAATGAAGAGCCAGATGCCCAGCGCGAAGAAGCAGCCATGGGTCAGGAGGAATGCAGCGCACGGCACCCGGAACATCAGGATGACGAGATAGGGCATGTCGGGGTACGTCGTGGATGACAGCACGATCATCGCGATCGCGTTGAACACGGCGCTGTAGATGGTGAGGCCGAAAGCCAGGTGGCGCAGGGTGACCTTCTTCGTCTGCATCGCGCAGAAGACGAGGCCATAGAACGCCATCTCGGCGGCCAGGGTCCAATAGACGCCGTCGAGCCATTCACCCGTGACTCCCTTGGGAACGAGCGTCATGGCGTGGATGTAGGGCACGATGAATTCGGACACTTTACCAGTGCCAAAGAGGACCAGAACGAGGAAGCTCGCCGTGGCGGCAATCCAGACCGCCGGATAAAGCCGCAGCGCGCGGCCAAGCAGAAACTCGGTCGGGGACGACTTGCTCGCGGAATTCGCGATCACGAAGCCGGAGATGACAAAGAAGATTTCAACACCGACCCAGCCAAACCACGTGAAATCAGCGGCGGACGGATAGAGGACCTTGGCGGCGACGTAATGCTCGGAGCCGGGGACGCCAACCGAAACCCAGGCCCAGGACCAGAACATCTGGTGAAAAATGGCGACGCCGACGGCAGCGGCGAAGCGCAGCGGATCCAGCAGGGAAAAATGGTTCTTCACGGGAGTGCTTCCAATCCATGAAAGGTCCCCATGCAGATACGGAATCCCTTCACCCGACTATGCGAGGTTGGTCACACTCTGGCCGGGGCCGGTTCAATCGCCGAAGGGCCCGGGCGGGCTATGGCCGGAATCGGCACGAGGCGGGCGTTTTCGCAGGTCGAGCGCCAGATACGGGCATTCGAGGCGGTTTCCCGCTATGTGATCTTTCTCACGATGTCACCCGGCCGTGATGACGCGGGGCATGGCTAGAAGTTCGTGCGCCTGATGTCTTCCAGATAGCCGTCGCGGGTCTGCGGCAGCTTGCGCCCGAGGATTCTGCTGGCCACCACCGTCCGCAAGATCTGCGCGGTGCCGCCGCCGATGGTGAACATGCGGGCGTCGCGAACCATGCGCTCCAGCGGGCGGTTGCGGGAATAGCCGGCGGCGCCGAACACCTGCAGCGCGTCGTTGGTGACCTTGATCGCCGCATCGGCCGCAAAGATTTTTGCTTGCGCAGCGAACAGCGGATCGGGGAAGGGCGCAGACGAACGTGCGGCCTTGTAGATCAATTCGCGGGCGGCAGCGATCTGCACGCTCATGTCGGCCATCATCCATTGCAGGCCCTGGAATTCCGCGATCGGCCGGCCGAACTGCTCGCGAGCATTGGCATACTCGAGCGCATGCTGATAGGCGCCGTCGGCAAGGCCCAGCGCCACGGTCGCCGCGCCCACGCGCTGCGAGTTGTAAACGTTCATCAGATCGGCAAAGCCGCGCCGGAAGCCGGAGGGCGGCAGCACCACCATGTCGTCAGGCACTTCCATGTCCTGAAACAGGATCTCGGCTTCGGGAATGCCGCGCAGGCCCATGGTTGGCTCGCGCCTGCCGATCACGAGACCTTTGGTCTTATCGCGGATGGCGAGAAAACCGCCGATGCCTTGCTCGGCGCCGTCCTCGTCGAACACGCGGGCGAACACCAGATGCAGCCGCGAGACTCCGCCGCCGGTGATCCAGTGCTTGCCGCCGTTGATGACGTATCCCTTGCCGCGGCGGTCGGCGCGCGTGGTCATTTCGCTGGCGGCAGAACCCGCGCCGGGCTCGGTGATGCAGATCGCCGGCTTGTCGCCCGACAGCACCAGCTCCGCCGCGAGCTTCTTCTGCGCCTCGCTGCCGTAATGCATGACGGCGGAGATCGCGCCCATATTGGCTTCGACCGCAATGCGTCCGGTGACGCCGCAGACCTGCGCCATCTCATCCACCACAAGGCTCGCTTCGAGAAAGCCGAGACCGGGGCCGCCATATTGCCGGGGTATGGTCATGCCGAAGAAGCCGGCGTCCGCCAGCGCCTTCACATTGTCCCAGGGATATTGCTCGCTGCGGTCGACCTCGGCCGCGCGGGGCGCGATCGTTTCGCGCGCCAGCGCCCGCGCGCGCTTTTGTAGCTCCTGCTGTTCCGGCGTCAGCGTCATCTGCGCTTCCTCTTGTCGAGAAGTTTCGGCTATTCTCAGCACAAAATAACGGAGGAAACCATGGCCGCTGCCTATTTCATCGTCCGCGCCACCGTCACCGATCCCGCCAAACGCGCCGCGTTCGACGCCTGGTATTCGCGCGAGCATCTGCCGGATGCGACCAAATCCTTCGGCGCGCAGAAGGCATGGCGGTTCTGGAGCGCCACCGATCCCTCGCTGCACCAGGCGATGTATCAGTTTGCGGACAAGGCCGCGCTCGAGCGCGGCACCGGCGGCGCAGACAATAAGCGCCTGGTCGCGGATTTCGACCGTGACTGGCCCGGCATCAGCCGCACCCGCGAGGTGCTGGTGCTGGCGGAAGAGTTCATGCCGACATAGCAGGCGGACGCCTCGACAATCGAACCCTTTCCCTTGGTCGCGCGACCAAAGGGACCGCAGGCAAGGGAAGGGGATCTCATGAAATTCTGGATCGGTGCCGCCGCGGCAATGCTCGTTGCCGGGCAAGCCTATGCGGCTGAGGTCGCGACCTGCACGCTGGGCCCTGACAAGAAGACGGTCACCGTCACAGCCACCAATCCCTATTCGCAGGTGATGGCCTGCGAGGTGAATTGCGACATGGCGCTGGCCGGCGGCATTGCCACCGTGGTCTGCGTCAAGCCGGTGCCGGTCGGCGCCAAGGACTTCGTGATGTGTACCGACAAGGCCGATGGCGATCACCTCTACACGCGCGTCAAGGGCGCCACGGTTAATTGCCCCGATCCGGCGGCGCCGCCCAAGGGCGCTGACAAGGCCGAGAAGGCCGCCGATGACGATGATGACGCAGCGACCGAAGCGACGATGCAGAAGATGATGAAGCAGGGCCAGGAAATGCTGGACCGGATGAAGAAGAAGTAGCGTCAAGTCATCCTGCGATACGAAGCCGGTTCAATGCCCATGTTCAGACCGATCGCCCTCGCGCTCTCCCTCTCGCTTGCCGTGACCTCGCTGCATGCGGCTCCCGACGACGGCAGCAAACCTGCGCCCGAGAAGAAGCCGAAGAGCGTCATGGACCTCAAGGTCCCGATCCCGGGCGAGCCTGATGCCGCTGACAATGGCTGCCGCCTGCGCAAGTCGCCGGCCGAAGCGGAGACCGGCGCGCTGACCGAGGTGCCGTTCTGGAGCCTGGTCGAGCACGATTATCTCAAATTCGGCATCAGGATCGTCATTGACGGGCCGGAGAAGCTGGTCCGGCAGATCGCCGCGCTCGACAATGAGGACGCGCGCACGCTCGCTACACTCTATGTGCTCTGGTACGGCCTCGGCCGCGACGGGCTGCACACCTTCTTCTATGTCAGCGATGCCGCCGGGATGGCGCCGCAAATCCGCGACACCCTGAAAGCCGCGGGCCTTGTCCACGAGCATGATGTGTTCGTGCGCGCCATGGCGCTGTTCGGCAAGGACTACCCGCTGGACGCAGACACGCGCAAAAAGTTCTTCGGCTGGAGCGAGCCCTCGACCCGCGTCGATGCCGTCACCTCCATTCCGGCACCGCTCAATGCCTTCGACTACCGGCTGATGGCGCTGTCGCGTGAATTCGGCATGAAGGCGGCCTTCAAGGATACGCTGACGCGCTGGATCGCCGGCCGGCCCGCGCTCTGGCAGCGCATCGAGGCTCAGCGTGCACGACTCAACGAGCCCGACCGCATGGCGGTGCTGAACCATCTGCTGGCGGTGAAATCGGGCGGTGCGTGGGGCCCATATCCGGACGTCGAAAAGCGGTTCGCCGCGCTCGCCAAGCCCTACCGTACGCTGGCGATCATGAGCGAGTTCAACGACGAGTTCCGCAATGGCGGGGTGCACCAGTTCTTCTACAATTCCTCCGGCGCGATCGCGCCAGAGGTCTACGAGGCCATGATCGAGCTCGGGATGACGGAGCAGGCGGCGATCTTCAAACGCGGCCTCGACATGTTCGGCAAGACCTACATCCGCGAGACCCAGCGTCGCCGCGAGGCCTTCTTCCAGCGCGGGGGCGGCTGGAACGAGTGGGACAAGAAGCTTTCCGCGCTGACCGACGATTTCTACGCACTTGACGGCGGTCTGTCCTTCCACCGCGTTCGCGACAGCACGGTGGTCGAGGGCGGCCCCGGCATCGATTTTGCGATGCTGAGATATGCCAGGCAACACAAGCTGCTGCCGTGTTAGATTCTGTCATCCCTGTTCGCAGGGACGACACAAGGAACTCTGCGCTTCTTCCCGACTTACCTTCCTCGCCACGCGTGCCGCAAACATGAACGCTCGGTTCAGCACGCGTTCATCACGCGCCGGTGAAACTCGTTTGGCATCACGCGCGACTCGAGGAGGGACAAGAAATGGAACGCCGCGAATTTCTCAAGATCGCAGGAGGCGTACTCGCAGGCATCACGGCAATGACCGTGGCTGCGCAAGCCGCCCCGTTGATGCCGCAGCCTCTCAATGAGGACACGAAACTGCCGGAACATCCCGCGCAGCCGGCGGTGACCTCGAAGGAAGAGGCCGAGCAGCTTGAACCGCAGGAAGTGCGCTGGGGCCGCCATCGCGGCTGGGGTCATCGCCGTCACTGGGGCTGGCACCGCCGCCGCCATTGGGGTTGGCGCCGCCGCCGTTATTGGGGATGGCATCGCCGCCGCCGTCGCGTCTGGCGCCGCCGCTACTGGCGTCGTCGTTACTGGTGAGCCGCTTCGCTAAGCAGCCCACTCGCTTGAAGAGATTAGTGTCGTTCAACCTGGAAAGGGGATTTCCATGAAACTGCTTGCTGCATCACTGCTGGCGCTCGGAATCGGCTTCGCCGGCGTATCCGCATCACAGGCGATGCCGGTCGCTCCGATCGGCCCGGCGCAGGCCGCGCCTGCCGATGTCATCCAGGTCGCGCAGGGCTGCGGACCCGGCTTCCATCGCGGTCCCTATGGCGCCTGCCGTCCGCTCTACAGCTGTCCGCCCGGCTGGCATCCCGGACCATACGGCAAGCGGTGCTACCCCAACCGCCGTTGGTGAGCGGCACGCATTGCGGGAGGGCAGGGATCGCAAGATCCCTGCCTTTCTCATTTCCATGATGCAGCCAGGTTCTATGATGCAGCGAGTTCCGCGCGGGCGCCGAACAGCGCGGCAAAACGCTTCTCGCCATTGCGCGTGAAATTGACGACGCGGCTGCCCGTCGCCGGATCGCGCGCCGCCCAGTTCAACTCGGTGAAGCGCGTCATGATCGCCGCGCCCAGCGTGCCGGCGAGATGATGGCGCCGCTCGCTCCAGTCGAGGCAAGCCTCTTTCCAGCACATTGGGATCCTAAGCTTAGAATTCCACGTGGACAAGTTGTCGCG